>OIFU01000100.1_pt1 | contig 88568 bp, 84 predicted proteins | sample 1582141 | NCBI WGS metagenome assembly OIFU01 (sample SAMN07501047, study PRJEB24779) | human gut metagenome | isolation source: stool | host: human infant | place: USA: Pittsburgh, PA
ATTCCAAGACCCGCCCTGTCCGGGACGGGCTGAAACAGCAGAAAAACGCCAAAGCAAAAGCAGCCTACCGTCAGAAGTACGAAAGCGACTTTATCATAGCAGACGCAGCCGCCCGCTATTTCAGGGAAAACGGCATTTCCAAGCTGCCGAGCTATAAAGCCCTGCAAGCAGAGATTGAAACCCTTATCCAAGAGAAAAACAGCGGCTACAACGATTACCGGGCAAAACGGGAGGAATACCGCCGCTTACAGACTGTCAAGGGCAATATCGACCAGATTTTACACCGGGAGCGCAAGCCTGTGAAAAGGCAGGAACAGGAACGATAAAAACCGCCCCAAAATGTACCCGAACCTATACAGAACAAGGGGGCTGCCCCGTACCCTATCCGCAAATACCAAAGGATTTTTTAACGGGCTTATAGGGCAGAAAAAACCCGAAAATGATACCGAGATGATACAGAATTACCGCCGATACCGCCACACCAGCGGAAACGGCAGAAAGGAGCGCACCCATGCCAAGAATGAGCAAGAAACGGCGGCTGGAATGGTCTTTTTTCCTGCGGCAAGTGAAAGTCGGGAATTCCACCTGCGATCGTATCACATACAATGACCTCTGCCGGGGCTGTACCCATAGCTGCAAGCAGAGCTTCCGGGCGGTTATCATACTCTGCCCCCACTACTACTCCAAACGCCGGAAAAAGGAGGACAGGGACAATGGCAGATAACCGCAAGTATTACTACCTCAAGCTGAAAGAGAACTTTTTTGACAGCGACTCCATTGTGCTGCTGGAAGATATGAAAGACGGGATTTTATACTCCAATATCCTCTTGAAGCTGTACTTAAAATCGCTGAAAAACGGCGGGAAATTGCAGCTTGACGAGCATATCCCCTACACAGCGCAGATGATAGCGACACTGACCCGCCACCAGATAGGGACGGTTGAGAGGGCTTTAGAGATTTTCCGGCAGTTGGGGCTTGTGGAGCAGCTTGACAGCGGGGCTTTCTATATGACCGACATTGAGCTGATGATAGGACAGTCCTCTACCGAAGCCGAGCGGAAACGGGCTGCAAGACTGGAAAACAAGGCACTTTTACCGCCCCGGACAAAAGGCGGACATTTGTCCGACATTCGTCCACCAGAGATAGAGATAGAGTTAGAGAAAGAGATAGAGATAGAAAAAGAGAGAGAGGGAGAAACGGGACACCCCGCCCCCGCCGCTTATGGCAGATACAACAATGTGATACTGACCGATACAGAGCTTTCCGGGCTAAAAACAGAGTTGCCCGACAAGTGGGAGTATTATATTGACCGGCTTTCCTGCCATATCGCTTCCACCGGGAAACAGTACCACAGCCATGCAGCCACCATTTACAAGTGGGCGCAGGAGGACGCTGCCAAAGGCAAGTCTGCCCCGAAACAGGGCATACCCGATTATTCATGCAAGGAGGGCGAGAGCTTATGAAAAACGGAATTGAAGCTATGATTACGGACATTACAGCCACTACCGCCGAAGCGGAGGACTACACAGGCGAGGACGGGCTTTTATACTGCGGTAAGTGCCATACGCCCAAAGAAGCCTATTTTGCAGAGGGAAAGACTTGTTTCGGGCGTGACCGCCACCCGGCAGAGTGCGACTGCCAGCGGGCAGCCCGTGAAAAGCAGCAAGCCGCCGAAAGCCGACAGAAGCACCTTGAAAAAGTGGAGGACTTGAAACGCCGGGGCTTTACCGACCCTGCTATGCGGAACTGGACATTTGAGCATGACAACGGCAGAAACCCGCAGACCGAAACCGCCCGCTTTTATGTGGAGAGCTGGGAAACCATGCAGGCTGAAAATATCGGCTACCTGTTTTGGGGCGGCGTGGGGACGGGAAAAAGCTACCTTGCCGCCTGTATCGCCAACGCCCTTATGGAAAAAGAGGTTGCCGTCTGCATGACAAACTTTGCAACGATACTGGGTGACCTTGCCGCCAGCTTTGAGGGCAGGAACGAATATATTTCCCGCCTTTGCAGCTACCCTCTGCTGATACTTGATGATTTCGGTATGGAGCGAGGAACAGAATACGGGCTGGAACAGGTTTACAGCGTGATTGACAGCCGTTACCGAAGCGGCAAGCCGCTGATCGCCACGACCAACCTCACGCTGGAGGAATTGCAGCACCCGCAGGACACGCCCCACGCCCGTATCTATGACAGGCTGACTTCCATGTGCGCCCCCGTCCGCTTCACGGGCAGCAACTTCCGAAAGGAAACCGCACAGGAAAAGCTGGAACGCTTAAAGCAACTGATGAAGCAGCGAAAGGAGAGCCTATGACAGAAACGAAACAGACAAGCACCACCAAAACAGACCGCCGCCCGGACTGTGTGACGGAAATCCGCATGGGCAACTCCGTCCTTACCGTTTCCGGCTTCTTCAAGCAGGGCGCAACCGACACCGCAGCCGACAAGATGATGAAAGTGCTGGAAGCGGAAGCTGCTACACAAAAAACGGCGATTTGACCGACCATAAAGAAGCAGATTTGACGCTTTTGCCGCTATACAGACAGCCGCCCCATGTGGTACAATCAAGGTACGGAATAGTGGGGCTGGCTGTCGGAAACGGAGGATTTTATGTTAAGACAGACCAACCAACAACCAATTACCGCCCTTTACCCAAGACTATCCCATGAGGACGGGCTGCAAGGCGAAAGCAATTCCATTTCCAATCAGAAGCGTATCCTTGAAACCTATGCAAAGCAGAACGGCTTTTCCAATCTGCGCTGGTACACGGACGACGGTTATTCTGGTGCGAACTTTCAAAGACCCGGTTTTCAAGCCATGCTTGCGGACATTGAAGCCGGAAAAGTCGGGACAGTTATCGTAAAGGATATGTCGAGGTTAGGGCGAAACTACCTGCAAGTGGGAATGTACACGGAAATGATTTTCCCACAGAAAGGTGTCCGCTTCATCGCTATCAATGACGGAGTGGACAGCGCACAGGGCGACAATGACTTTGCCCCGCTGCGGAATATCTTTAACGAATGGCTGGTGAGAGATACGAGCAAGAAAATCAAAGCAGTAAAACGCTCAAAAGGCATGAATGGCAAGCCCATCACAAGCAAGCCTGTGTATGGCTACCTCATGGACGAGGATGAAAATTTCATTATTGACGAGGAAGCTGCACCCGTAGTCAAGCAGATATACAACCTCTGTCTTGCCGGGAATGGTCCGACCAAGATAGCCCGTATGCTCACAGAGCAGCAAATCCCCACGCCGGGAACGCTTGAATACCGCAGGACGGGCAGCACCCGCCGCTACCACCCCGGCTATGAGTGCAAGTGGGCGACCAATACCGTAGTGCATATCCTTGAAAACCGGGAATACACAGGCTGTCTGGTAAATTTCAAGACAGAAAAACTTTCTTACAAAGTCAAGCACAGTGTAGAAAATCCCCCGGAAAAGCAAGTGATTTTCGAGAACCACCACGAGCCTATCATAGACACCCAAACATGGGAACGGGTGCAGGAGCTTCGCAAACAGCGCAAACGCCCAAACCGCTATGATGAAGTGGGTTTGTTCTCCGGCATACTGTTCTGTGCGGACTGCGGCAGCGTGATGTATCAGCAGCGATACCAGACGGACAAGCGCAAGCAGGACTGTTATATCTGCGGCAACTACAAGAAACGCACCCATGACTGTACGGCGCACTTTATCCGCACCGACCTCTTGACCGCTGGTGTACTCTCCAATCTGCGGAAAGTGACCAGCTATGCGGCAAAGCATGAAGCCCGGTTTATGAAACTCTTGATTGAGCAGAACGAGGACGGGGGCAAACGCAGGAACGCCGCCAAGAAAAAGGAACTGGAAGCCTCCGAGAAACGCATAGCCGAGTTATCCGCTATCTTCAAGCGGCTGTATGAGGACAGCGTGACCGGGCGCATATCAGACGAGCGTTTCACAGAGCTGTCGGCAGACTATGAAGCAGAGCAACGGGAGCTGAAAGAAAGAGCCGCTGCTATTCAAGCGGAGCTTTCCAAAGCACAGGAAGCCACCGTGAACGCAGAAAAGTTTATGAATGTTGTCCGGCGGCATACCAGCTTTGAAGAACTTACCCCTACTCTGCTGCGGGAGTTTGTAGAGAAAATCGTTGTGCATGAGTGCAGCTATGACGAGAACAAGACCCGCAGACAGGACATTGAGATTTATTATTCTTTTGTTGGCAAGGTGGACTTGCCCGAATAACCGCCCGACCTATCCGACACAATGCGCAAGTGCCGGATAGGAACGGCAAAATTTTTTACACTTCTATTACTTCTTTATCGCACATCAGTAAAATCACAGGGCATTAAGCAGTTTATGGCTAATTAAAGGGAACAAAAAGAAAGGAAAAGCACAATCCAGACGGTATCAGCGGCAGGATACAAGAATAAATTGTGATTACACAAGATTGGTGCTATAATAAGAGAAAAGTTCCTGCCGGGGCAGCCGCCCCGGTGGTATGGGTAGAAAGGCAGGAAAACAATATGCACATCAGCTATAAACCACTCTGGCACACACTGTTAGAGCGTGATATGAGGAAAGAGGATTTAAGGCTTGCCGCTGGTATGACAACGAATATGATTGCCAACATGAGCAAAGAGGGAAAGCACATCAGCATGGACACATTAGCCCGTATCTGTGAAACGCTGAATTGTGAGATTACCGATGTGATTGAGTTAGTACCAGACGAGCCTGCTTCCACAGGAGGTAAGGAACATGAGCGAATTGAAACCAAGAATAACGGAAAACGGAATTGATTATATCCTTGTCGGAGATTACTACATCCCGGACTTGAAACTGTCGGAAGAACGCCGCCCCATCGGAAAGTATGGACGGATGCACCGGGAATATTTAAGAGAAGTCCACCCAGCCAGATTGAACACATTGATACTGACCGGAGAATTGTGGACATATCTTGCAGACCTGAACGAACAGGCACAGGAACGGTTAGACACTATCATGGAGCAGATGAAAGCTGCCGAGGGCGTGACCGAGGACTTGAAGCGTACCCGTCAAATGGAATGGGTGCAGCGGTGCAATAATATCCACAACCGGGCAGAAGAAATTGTTTTGCATGAGATGATTTATTCATAACGGTATGATAGAATGATTATGACAAATCGGAATTTGAGGAGGTGTTCATATGAAGAGAGCATTGCTTTTTATTTTCATGACGGTTTGTGTATTAGGAATGTCCGCCTGCAGCAGCAAAGACGCCATGCCAGAAACATCAGATTCTGCCAGCAATCCGGTTCAGAATACAGATATCAGTAATCTGAATGGAGGAAAAATCTGGTCTGAACAAGATATTGTGTCGATGTTCTCTCTTGTGCAAGAAACAGATTGGGAATACATAGACTGTGTTTTAATTCCAGATCATGCTAGTGACCGTGTTGGTGCAGTACTCTTCCGGAACGATAAGGAGCAAACAAGCAATGTTGCGTTCTTTGATGCAGACGGATACTTTCAACAGTATGGCACATATGCAAGAATGTCTGACGAACCTGATTTTCAGTATCTCGGAGGTGGTGCGGTAACATTTAAGCTGGAAACAGAAGATGGTATAATCTATAACTACACGATCACAATCTCGATCGATGACAGTAATGTGAATTTTAAAGCGGAAGATGATTTGCCAAAATAAATTTAAGTTGATATTTCACATATTTTAGGAAATTTAATAACTGTTATATTTGATTATCAAATTCTTCGCAAACCCTTGAAAATACTAAGTTTGTAGCAAGTGAACTTTCCCTTACTCTTTCCCTTGTGTTACATTTTCCCATTGCTTTTCATGAACCTTAATATGGGAAAAATTAAGGGAAAGAAAATTTCATAACACAATATAACATATAACAATAACGACATGGTGAACTGATTGAAATGTTTTCGATATTTAACTCTGTAACTGATTATCAAAAGAAAATGGAGATAAGATACGATGAGAACAATTTATGCAGAATATAATATAAACCACGATAGTATTGATGTTTACACAAGTGCTGGATATATGCTTCGCATTGATTGCTGGGAAGCTGAAAAAAATTTAAAAACCACATATGGATCAGAATGTGCGCTTACTTCATTGGCTGTGGATGAGCCTTTGGAATATGCAAGATTATATCTTGATGGCAATTTACAGATGTGGGTGGATACAGAAGATTCATTAGAACTTTATTAAGCAAGAAGTGAGATAGTGTTGTAGGGAGTTTCCTGTAGTTAAAGATACCACACCCGATATGATGAACCCACGCTTCTACACTACCAGCTATGATAAAAGAAAGGACAGCAATTTGACACTGCTGTCCTTTCTTTTATAAAATTGCAGTACACAGAAAAAAGCTGTAAAATGAAAAATATATTTGTCCTTGTAACAATTCTCGGACATTTGCCTGTTATACTATCTGCAAAAAGAAAAGGAAGTGATAATATGAAGCATATTTTAATTGTCGAAGATGATAATCTTTTGAATAAAACGCTTACTTATAATTTGGAATTGGACGGTTACACAATAACTTCTGTTCTGAATGCAAGGACAGCCGCTGAATCATTAAAAACAAACATTTTTGATTTGGTATTGCTGGATATAAATTTACCAGACGGAAATGGTTATGACCTATGCCGTCTTATCAAGCCAGAGCATCCTGATACAGTAGTTATATTTCTAACTGCCAACGATCAGGAAAGCAATCAGATACGGGGATATGAAGCTGGTGCAGTGGATTATATCACGAAACCTTTTTCGATTAGTGCTTTGCAGCGAAAAATCAAAGCCATGTTCGCTATGTTGGAGCATCACAAACCAGCTAAGGATATTTACGAGGATGGTAGCTTGTTTCTGGATTTTTCGGAACAATTTGCAAGTTTGAACGGGAAACCATTAGCACTTTCTGCGATGGAATATAAAATGTTGAACCTATTTCTTAAAAATCCGAAGCAGGTACTTACTCGCCAACAATTTTTAGAAAAACTGTGGGATGTTGATGAAAAATATGTAGATGAACATACCCTTACTACTTCTATCAGCCGTATTCGCAGTAAGATTGAAGCGGATGGCGACACATATATCAAAACGGTTTATGGTATGGGGTATCAATGGACAGGAGGCGAAAAGAAATGAATCTGAATAACCTTTCTGCTAAGAAAATTTGTAGACTGGTTAGTGCTGGCATGGTTTTCTCTATGCTGGTAATTACCGGTATTTTCGGCGGTATAATGCAGGATATACGAATTTTTATAGTGGGTGGAACATTGACACTCTGTGCGTTTTTCTGGATTTGGCTATTGGTGCTGATTTTTGGAAAACGCCTTTCTCATTTTACTTCTAATTTGTGCCGGACGCTGGACAACATGATTGATGGAAACGAGGAATTACAAAAGTCAAATGATAGTGAAACTCTTTTTGCCCGTATCAACCACCGCTTAATTCGGTTGTATGAGATTATGCAGAAAAACCGGCACAAGGTAGACATGGAACGACAGGAGCTTCAAATGCTGATTTCTGATATTTCACATCAAGTTAAAACGCCTGTCAGCAATTTGCAAATGGTAACGGACACACTTTTAACAAAGCCTGTTTCAGAAGAAGAACGGATGGACTTTTTACAAGGCATACGTAGTCAGACTGATAAACTGGATTTTCTGTTCCAAGCACTGGTTAAAACGTCCCGGTTGGAAACCGGAGCAATACGATTAGAAAAGAAAGACAGCAGCTTATTCCATACGCTTGCACAAGCCATGAGCAGTATTGTATATGCCGCAGAGAAAAAAGAAATTGCTGTATCCGTGGATTGCCCGGAAAATTTGATAATCTCCCATGACAGCAAGTGGACAAGCGAAGCCCTTTTCAATCTGCTGGACAATGCAGTAAAATACACTCCGTCAGGTGGAAAGATTTCTGTATCAGTGGTTCAGTGGGAAATGTACGTAGAGGTCAAAGTGACCGACACCGGCAAGGGCATTTCAGAAAGCAATCAGGCTGCCATCTTCCGGCGCTTCTATCGTGAGGAAGAAGTACACGATCAACAGGGTGTGGGAATAGGTTTGTATTTGGCTCGTGAGATTGTAACAAGGCAAGGGGGCTATATCAAGGTTGTTTCAGAGCTGAGGCAAGGCTCAGAATTTTCTATTATGCTTCCTGTAAGGTAAGATATAACCACTTTTTTTGAAATGTCCGAGCGTTGTAACATTTCACTCTGATTTTCGATAAAAATTTTTTCTATCTCGGACATTTGTGTAACATTTGTGGTTTACAATGGCTTTATCAACAGATAGAAAGCCTTGAAAGGAGCATTTGAATATGAGCATTTTACAAACAATCGACTTAAAGAAGTATTACGGCACAGAACCAAATATTACTCGTGCCCTTAATGGTGTAAATTTTACTGTGGAACAGGGAGAATTTGTTGCCGTAGTTGGAACTTCCGGCAGCGGTAAGTCTACATTGCTTCACATGATGGGAGGACTTGATACCCCCACTTCCGGCAGCGTGATTGTACGGGGAGAAGAACTCGCAAAAAAGAATGATGATGAATTGACAATTTTCCGCCGTCGTAACATCGGATTTATCTTCCAAAATTATAATCTGGTTCCGATTTTGAATGTATATGAAAATATCGTCCTGCCTGTGGAACTGGATGGCGATACAGTAGACCAGAAATTTATGGACGAAGTTGTGTATATGTTGGCTTTAGAAGATAAACTGGAAAATATGCCGAACAATCTTTCAGGCGGTCAACAGCAACGTGTAGCGATTGCACGAGCTTTAATTACGAAGCCTGCGATTATCCTTGCTGATGAACCGACCGGAAATCTTGATAGCAAGACCAGTGCAGATGTGTTAGGGCTTTTGAAGCATACCAGCGGAGAATTTAATCAGACCATTGTAATGATTACTCACAACAACGAGATCGCTCAACTCGCAGACCGCATTGTACGGATTGAAGATGGTAAAATTGTTGGCTAAAGGAGGTGGGAATTATGAATTATCCTTTTGAAAATGATACCAGTGCAGTAATTAAAAAATTAGCACGAAAAAGTGTGCGTTTTGATAAGAAGAAAAACTTATTTTGCCTTTCGGCAATTATTGTAGCCGTTGCTATGATAATGATGTCGTTGCTCACAGTGCAAAATATCATTTATCAAAATCAGAAAGAAATCGAAGGATTACATCAAGGGATTTTCTTTGACATTACGCAGGACAGTAAAGAAAAGTTGTTAGCAAACGAAGAAGTAAAAAGTGTAGGACTTTCCTGTAATATCAAAACAGTGAAAGAAAATTCTAAAGAACTGTCTCTGATTTATTATGATGATGACATGCTTAGTTTGATTCCTGCCTTTGACGGAAAATATCCAGAGAAAGCAAGTGAAATTGCTGTTACAGATGCCTTTTTTGCCAGTGAAAATAAGTCTCCGGAAATCAACGCCATAGTTCAGTTGAATCTGGATGGTACTTTGAAGAATTATACTATTGTTGGTATTTATCATGATAAAACTTCTACCGCTTATCCTGTTTTTGTTTCACTTGAAAAATGCCGGGAATTACGTGGAAATAACCTGCTTAATGGATATGTTTGGCTTGAAAATGCAGATACCCTTACAAAAGACGAAGCAACAGAAATATTATCTCAAATTTCAGAGGAGACTGGACTGAATAATTGGACAGTCAGCAGTTACTATGATTATGTAAATACAACTTTGTCCTTCAGTAATTATGCGGTATATGGTGTAGTTGCTGCCATTTTGTTTTTAGCTGCCGCACTTGTAATTTACAGCATTTTCTATATTTCGGTTGGACAAAAAGTTGCTGAGTTCGGACAGCTTCGGACAATAGGGGCAAGTAAAAAGCAAATTTATAAAATAGTTCTTAAACAGGGTTATATGCTTGCAGTTCCGGGGATTTTAATTGGTAGTATCATGGGAACGATCATCAGCTATTGTCTGCAATCAAAAGGCTGGTCAGTATTTGCATTTATTGTTTCTCTATGTGGCGCATGCCTTTTTGGAATACTGCTTGTTTATATTAGTGTTCGTAAACCAGCAAAAATTGCAGCGAATACTTCTCCAATTTCCGCCCTGAAAAATCCAGTGGGAATTGTAAATTACCGCACTCACAAAAGACATCGTATTACGCCTGTATATTTAGCGAAAATCAGCTTTTCCAGAAACAGAAAAAAATCTCTATTGACCATTTTATCATTGGGACTGTGCGGAGTTATATTTTTCCTTGCAGCAAGTTATCAGAGTTCTTTTAATGCCGAGAGTATGGCTCGTTATTGGGATATGAAGTACGGAGATTTCAAAATCAGCATTGATTTAGAAAACGAAAGTGAAAATTTGGATGCTCTCTTGCAGAAAGAATATTTTTCTGATTATGTAAAGCGTGTTGGAGATATAGAGGGAGTTAGCAATATATTTACTTATGCTACCGTACCAGTTGATTTCTCAACAGACAATGATATTTCAGATAGCACCTTGATGCTCGGCTATAATGAAAAGGATTTGGCGTCGCTAAATGCAGCGGTTTTGTCTGGAAATATTACTGATGATACAGAATTAGTTGTAAGTGATCCCGAACGTATTTATGATGTTTACCATTGGAAACCTCAAATTGGGGATACTGTGACCTTTAATTTCAAAAATCATAGTGGTAAAACAATAACAAAAGCATTCAAAATTGGTGCAATCACTTCCAGCAATGATGGAATGGGTGGCTATATTTTCAGAATGCCGGAAAATATGCTCAAAGAACTTGCAGGTTATGACTGTACATACGCAATCGAAATACAAGCAGAAGCTGAATATCAGGAGATAATCGAGCAAGAACTCAAATTACTCGTTTCTGACAATAGGGATGTTCGCTTACAAACCCTTCAAGATTTTATTGTAGAACACCAATCAGACAATCGTGCAGGTTTTACATTAGCTTATGCGATTGCAGCCATCTTGTGGATATTTGCGGTCATCAATCAAATCAATCTTACTGTGACAAATCTTTTATCACAGAAACAGGAAATGGGCACACTAAAATCTATTGGTATGACAAATAAGCAGTTGAAGCAAGCATTTATGATGGAAGGTCTTTTTACTACTTTGATTGCATTGCTTATAACTGCTGTTGTTGGAATCCCCGGCGGATATGCAATCGGTATATTTTTGAAAAATGCAGGCATGTCTACGGGATTTGTATTTCCGGTTGTTGCTTTTACTCTTTTTGCTGTTGCTATGTTTATGCTTGAAAGTTTGATGACAATATTGCTTATTCATTCATGGAAGAAGCAATCTGTTATTGCAATAATGCGAAATTGATGATAGAAAGCTTTTCATATCTCGGTCAGCTCCACAATTACATTACTCTGCTGATACAGCCAGTCCGTAAATTCTTTCGGGCTGGCTGTTCCTGTTTTTACAGCCTTTTTTCTCTGTAATACTTCTTTTCATACAGTAAATTTTCACTAGGCTGGTATGGAGTAATTTTACTGTCTATACAGTAAGTTGAAAATACTAATATGGTCTTTTTTCTAACCAAACTTTAAGATAACATCTAAGTCCAACATATACTCCCTGCAAAAGTATAAAAAGCAATAGAAGATTTATTGACATTATTTTTTTGATTGATTCTCCAAAAAAAATAATGACAGAAGCACTCGTCAGTATCATCAGTAGGGTAATAACATCCCAACAGTTTTTCTTATATAATTCTATAACCTTTATTTCTATCAGTATCGCCAGTATCCCTGTCCCTGCCACACATATTCCTACAATCAATATTAGCAATAACCAATATATGATTCCGGCTATAATCTCATTTGGAATTTTTGTGCTGATCTGTGCCGCAGATTGCCCAGCATCAATCGTCCATCCGATAAAAGTCTGTATGAATGATGTTAAATCGTTGAAGAATAATTTACAATCGGCAAGGAACATATCTGACTGTACTGCCTGAAAAAGAGTGGTTGTCAACGAATACCATGCAAGAAGGAACAAGGTTGTTTGGAACATTACCGTTTTTGCCTTATACTGTCCTGCAAGTCGCTCTTTTTGTGTTTTGTATTTTGCTTTTGCATTCTGATAGGCTGTCCGGTCACAGGCTTCACATTTTTCATAGAGTACCGGCTTTTCTACCGGTATTTCTACGATTTTCTGATGTGTCCGGGCATAATCCCGTTCCTGTGTTAAATAGCATATTTTATCTTGACATTCCTCTATCATGACGTTTGCGCTTCGCAGCTTCTCTTTCTCGATCCGCAATGCTCTGTCTGCCAGCTTCAAGTCGTTCTTTAATGCTTGAATATTCCCGGCTCTGTTCTCTTTGTTTAATTTCTCGTTCAAGGTCAGAGATTCGCTGAGCTGCGTCTTCAGTTCCACGATAAGCTGTTCTTTCTGTTCTAGTTCTTCTTGTATCTCCTCGGTCAAGAGCAGAAGTTCTTCCAACTGTTCTGCGTTCTTTGATTCTCTGGATTCGTTCATCTATATCACGTCCTTTCCTTATTTGCTGTTCCAGTTCAGCAATTCGGTGTTCTGTTTCAGTAATAAACTGTTTTCGCTGTTCAGATTCTGTGCCAATTTCTGCCATTGCTGATTTTCGTTTTCCAAAAGTTCTATCTTCGTTTTCTGTTCTTCCATCTTGGAAAGCAGTTCCTCGGTATTTGGCAAAATGTTGAGCAGCTCGGATAACTCGTTGTTTAATTTTTGTAATTTCTGATTCTGTTTTTGCATAAGAGAGAGTTGAGTGTCCCGGTTCTGCATTTCCAGAATCATTTCTGCCATTAGGTTCTGCTGTTCTTCGATTTGACCAATCATGGATTCCATTAAGGGTATAATTTCCCGGCTTTCTTCTAATGTCATTTAATCGCTCCTTCCATAATGATAATGCACCCGATACTTTCCCAAAGGTGTTTAGTATCTTTTGCAATAACGTGTTTTGTTGTTTTATGATTTGATTTTCCGCTACTTTCCACGAGCCTTTTATTTCCTGCCCGGCAAAAAACTTTTGTTCAATCTTTCTTGCGTCAGCTCCTTCATGGATGGTAGGAATCTGGAGTTTTCCCTGCTTTTCATAAGAACGATGATCAACTTGATTATGCAAAGGCAGATGTTCATTACATACCTTTGCCCATTCACTCCGCCACAGTTCACAATTTTTTGGATTGTTCCATCCAGTAGCATCGGTCAGCACCCGTTTCCATTGCAGGCGGTTTCTTGCTCCAATCTTCTGAATTCCGTTTTCGTCTAATACAGGGATACGGATTCCATGACGGTCAGGGTTTTTCTTATCCTGCCACCAGTTCGGATGGGATTCATCAATCACGATATTTCCGTTTTTATCTCTGACAAAATCCCAATCCTTGACTTCTTTCTTTCCCCAAGAATGATCCGGGTTAAAAGGACGCATAGTTAGAAGCAGATGGACATGGGGGTTGCCATCCCCTTTGTCGTGGATACTCCAATCAGCGCACATTCCTCTATCTACAAAAGTTTTTTGGATATAGTCGGTTGTATATTGAATTTGTTCCTGTCTGCTCCATTCTTTGGGGAGGGCAAATTCAAATGACCTGCCAAGTTGGGCATCTGCATTTTTTTCAATCTTCAATACCTCATTCCATAACCTCTGTTTCTGAAATGTGATTTTGAATTTTTTTAAGGCAGCTTCTTTATCTTCTGACCTTTTGTATCGGACAGATTTTTGAAAGCGTTTTATATTTTCTTCTGGTACTATCTGCCATTCAGGAGGTGCGTTTTCGCACATCATCAGTCGGGTGTAGACCACTTCTTTTTTAGAAATGTAATAACTGATTCGCCCGGTTTCCTCATTTTTCATCACATCCCCACTGAGATATGCGGAAGCGGAGATAATAGATTTCCCTTTACTTCGTCCGACTATTTTGACTGTGTAATGAAAAATCGCCATGTCTGGATTCCTCCTTTCTACACATCCGGCATAGATTTCCGGCAACATTGCTTTCAGTTTTAGAAAAAGCAGCATTGACGGAACGCCCTCTGCGTAAGAGTGCCCTGCGCATAACAGCCTGCATGGAATGCGCCCCTCTGGCGAAGAGTGCCTCCTGCGGCATGAGCAGGTCTGGCTGAAAGCCCCGCCGACGGAACGAGCCCGGCAAGCGTGAGCGCAGACCGGTTGCCACTTGTGGCAAACTTATTTGGACGACCTCTGGTTGTCCATAAGTGCGCCCTTCATGAAAAAGCAATGAAGGGAATGAAAAACTCATCCCCTCCGTCATTACACTTCCTCCATATCGGTATTTGTTTCTTTCTGCATTGCCTTTGAGAAAAATTTTCCATTGGCTTCCTGCTTTTTCAGAAAACCAATCAGCTTTGGGATGTCTTCCTCCTCAATAGGCGCACCAAGAACGGATTCCACCGCACCGCCAACCTGACAGAGCCTATGGGTTCGTTTTTTACTTTCTTCGGCTTTCTTTCGTTTCAGAAGTTCTTTCTTCTGTGCTGCATATCGTTTTGCTTTTTCAAGGCTTTCCTGTTCCTTCTTTTCCATTTCAAGCATTCGTTCTTCATAACTTTTTGTTGATTTTGCCATTATTACATTCCCCTTTCTTTTGCAAACATAAGTTCTTGGTTGCGTATCAGAAGAAGCACATGGTATAATCTTCTTGCGTGTAGGTATATCATGGCTTCGGTCTGATAGAACCTTTGGCGGTTTCTTTGGAAGCCGCCTTTTTAATTTGCCGCAGTTCTTGTTACGGCTTTTACATTTCCTCTATCCCTCAAATCACGACCTTCATTCGCTTCCATAAACATTTCCAGAATATCGGTTTTAATCAGGACTTTGCGACCAACCTTTAATACTGGAAGTTTCTTCCATTCTACAAGCTGTCTTAAGGTATTTCTGCCGATTCCCGTATAGTCAGCAGCTTCTTCGATGGATAATGCAATTTTTCTTTGCGTCATATAATCACCTCCTTATAAATTGCATTATGCAATTCTTGTGATGTAAGTATATCCTTTTCATATCTTTTTGTCAAGCGTTACGAAATATTAAAAACAAACTATATCTTGCATATTGCAATTTTGGAAAAACAATGCTATAATTCATACATACCGAAAAAGGAGGCAGTCAGCATGAAAGATAAAGAATTACGCAAGCTGATAGGCAGCAGAATAAAACAGCGCCGTCTGGAATTGAATCTGACACAGCCTTATGTCGCAGAAAAGATGGGTGTTACTGCTTCTACAATCCTGCGTTATGAGAATGGTTCGATTGACAATACGAAAAAAATGGTGCTGGAAGGTCTTTCGGAAGCACTCCATGTATCTGTGGAATGGCTCAAAGGGGAAACAGATGAATATGAAACCGACATTACGGATAAGAGAGAGTTACAGATTCGTGATGCGATGGGAGATATTCTGGAACAGTTACCGCTTGCCCTTACCAAAGAAGAAGATGCTTTTTCAAAAGATTTATTACTGCTGATGTTAAAACAATATGGTCTGTTTTTGGATTCCTTTCAGTTCGCCTGCAAAAACTTTAAGGGGAATGATGGTCAGACGGATATTGCCAAAACAATAGGGTTTGAATCGAATGATGAATATAATGAGATTATGTTCTTAAGGGAAATCACTCACACCATCAATGCTTTTAATGAGATGGCAGACATCGTAAGGCTCTATTCCAAGAAACCCAAAACAGCAGAGCAAAGGCTTGCAAATCTTTTATCAGAAGTCTTATACGAAGATTCCGAATCGGTATAGTAAGACAGCCGGAGTTATGATATACTTACACGCACGAAGCATTTCATCAGTTCCGATTGTCTAATATCGAAAGGAGACATACGATTATGGCAAAAGGATCTGTAAGAAAAAAAGGAAAGAAATGGTACTACCGCTTCTATGTAGAGGACGCAAGCGGCAATCTTGTTCAGAAAGAATGCGTTGGAACAGAAAGCAAAAGTGAAACTGAAAAACTGCTCCGTCAGGCAATGGATGATTATGAGAAAAAGAAATTTGTTGCCAAAGCGGAAAATCTCACAGTCGGACAACTTTTGGATGTGTGGGCAGAGGAGGAATTAAAAACAGGTACGCTCAGCAATGGTACTGTGGAGAATTACCTCGGAACAATCCGAAATATTAAGAAACATCCGCTGGCAGAACGGAAATTAAAAAATGTAACCTCTGAGCATTTGCAATCCTTTTTTGATTTGCTTTCCTTCGGGGGAGTTCATCCCGACGGAAAAGAGAGAAAGGGTTACAGCAAAGATTACATCCATTCTTTTTCCGCAGTCATGCAGCAGTCCTTCCGCTTTGCAGTATTTCCAAAACAGTATATTACGTTTAATCCCATGCAGTATATTAAACTGCGGTATCAGACGGATGAAGTTGATTTGTTTTCAGACGAGGACATGGACGGAAATATCCAACCAATTTCACGAGAAGATTATGAAAGATTGCTTGCTTATCTGAAAAAAAAGAACCCAGCCGCAATACTTCCAATCCAGATAGCCTATTATGCCGGGCTTCGTATTGGAGAAGCCTGCGGTTTGGCGTGGCAGGACGTAAATCTGGAAGAACAATGCCTTACCATAAGACGTAGCATCCGATACGATGGCTCAAAGCGCAAATATATCATCGGACCAACCAAGCGGAAAAAAGTGAGGATTGTTGATTTTGGAGATACGCTGGTAGAGATTTTCCGTAATGCCCGGAAAGAGCAGTTAAAAAATCGAATGCAGTACGGAGAACTTTATCACACGAACTACTACAAAGCGGTCAAAGAGAAAAACAGAGTGTACTACGAATATTATTGCTTAGACAGAACAGAGGAAGTCCCGGCAGATTATAAAGAAATTTCTTTCGTCTGTTTAAGACCGGATGGTTGTCTGGAACTTCCAACTACTTTGGGGACTGTTTGCAGAAAGGTGGCAAAAACATTAGAGGGATTTGAAGGCTTTCATTTCCACCAGTTACGTCACACCTATACAAGCAACCTTTTAGCAAATGGAGCTGCCCCAAAAGATGTGCAGGAACTGTTAGGACACTCAGATGTAAGTACCACAATGAATGTCTATGCTCACTCCACAAGAGATGCTAAACGAAAATCAGTTAGGCTTCTTGATAAAGTGGTAGGCAATGATTAAAAAAATTCCCTTATTTCCCTTGTGATTATCTCATAAGGGTAAAAATAAGGGAAACTACATATCATTTCACTAATGGACAGGCGGGAAAGCCTATAAAATGGGGAAAGTTAGAGAGATAATTATATAAATTTAAGTTTGTTTGTGCATTGATGATTATCTTGAACTTAGGAGGTGTTTAATGAAAACGGTTCTTTTACATGGGTTGGGACAAACTGCACAGGACTGGAAAGAAGTAGTCCAACAACTATCAATTTCCGATGTCGATTGCCCAGAACTTTTTTCTTCAGCAGAAGATGAAATATCATATTCGCAGATTTTGGGCGATTTAGAACAGCGGTATTCAGAAGTAAAAGAGCCGCTTCGTATCTGCGGCCTTTCGTTAGGTGCGCTTCTTGCGATTGATTTTGCTATTCGGCATGAAGAAAAAGTGGCTTCGCTGGTTTTGATTGGCGCACAATATAAAGTTCCAAGTTTACTGATAGATTTTCAAAATCTTATCTTCCGTTGTATGCCAGACAAGGCTTTTGAAAGTATGGGACTATCAAAAAGCAGCACCATAAAATTGGCTCACTCTATGCGGTCATTGGATTTTACTTCTCAATTAAACAATATTCGTTGTCCAGTGACAATTTTGTGTGGCAAAAAGGATGCTGCCAATCTAAAGGCTTCTAAAAGGCTAAAAGAACTGCTACCCCAAGCCACTTTGCACATCGTTCCAAATGCAGGACATGAACTCAATAAATATGCACCAAACACGATTGCAGAGATATTAAATAACTAAAATGTAATATTCACAGTTTTACTTAGCAGGAAATCATTTAGGTTTCCTGCTTTTCTTTTACCCAAAAACCGAAAGGAGGACAGAACACCATGCCAACCAAAGCTGAACTATATGCACAGATGGCGGAGAAAGTGGCAACGCAACTCACTGGAAGCTGGCAGGAATGGGCAGGGTTCCTTACTACGGCAGCCCGACTTTACAAGTATCCGTTCCATGAGCAGCTGATGATCTACGCCCAGCGCCCGGACGCTACCGCCTGTGCAGAGTACGATTTGTGGAATGAAAAGATGGGCCGGTATGTAAGGCGCGGCTCCAAGGGAATCGCTCTGGTGGACGATTCCGGGGACAGACCCCGCCTGCGCTATGTTTTTGATATTTCCGACACCGGAACCCGTGAACATTCCCGCACTCCCTGGCTGTGGCAGCTGGAGGAGCGCCATTTGGATTCGGTGCAGGCCATGCTTGAGCGCACCTATGATGTTTCCGGTGATGACCTTGCCGGACAGCTCACCGAGGTAGCCGGAAAACTGGCTGAGGAATACTGGACGGAGCATCAGCAGGACTTCTTCTATATCGTTGACGGTTCCTTTTTGGAGGAATATGATGAGTTTAACATCGGAGTACAGTTCAAGGCAGCAGCCACCGTCAGCATCACTTACGCTTTGATGTCCCGCTGCGGACTGGAGCCGGAACGCTACTTCGACCACGAAGATTTCATGGCAATCTTTGATTTCAACACCCCGTCCACCATCGGGGCGCTGGGAACAGCGGTCAGCCAGATCAACCAGCAGGTGCTGCGGCAGATCGGCGTTACCGTCCGAAATGCAGAGCGCGAAGCCAACCAAGAAAGGAGCAAACAAGATGAACAATCCCATGACCTATATCCAGAACGGAGACTATCTGATTCCCGACCTGAAGCTGAGCCAGCAGCCGGAGAAACCCCTGGGCAAGTACGGCAGGATGAGGAAAACCTACCTGAAGGAACATCGTCCCATCCTCTACAACCAGATGCTGCTGAGCGAGAAGCTGTACCCGCACCTTCTGGAGATCGACGAGACCGCCCAGAGCAGACTGGAGCAGATGATGCCCCAGCTGGCGAAGGAAGCGGGAGCCACCGAGGAACTGAAAGCCAGCGATCCCATGAAGTGGGTGGGGCTGATGAACACCTGCAAAGCTCAGGCCGAGGAAATCCTGATGGCGGAGCTTATCAACAGCTGACTCTAAACCTGTTCCTCTCCGAAGCGGAACAGATCCAATCCATAGATGAAGCAGAGAATGTAGCGCATACATCCTCTGCTTTTTCTTTTGCCCAAAATGACATCGACCATGTGCTGCGTTTGGGCGGCAATACAGACCGTCAAAGGGAGCGTGTGGTTGCAGCCTTTGAAAAGCAGAAAACCACCGCTGAGATTGCTGAGATACTGAAAACGCTGTACCACGGCGGTAACGGCCTTGGCAGTGTGAGCGCATGGTATGCCGAGGATGGTATCCATCTTTCCCACGGGAAGTCTGCCCGTTATGACAGGTCTGCCCAGGTCATTTCCTGGGAGAGCGCCGCAGAGCGTATCGGGGAACTTTTGGAAAGTGGTCAGTTTGCCTCCAATGTGGAGCTTGCAGAAGTGGCAGGCTATGAACGATCCCTCCTTGCAGAAAAGCTCTGGTATCTGTATCACGATCTCAGTGAGGATGCCAGAGAAGCCGGATATTTGTCCTGCCTGTCAGAGATCAAAGGCAATGGTTTCCCGGAGGAGACCCGCCACCTGATGGAGCAGCTGAGTGAACCGGCTTTCCGCCAGACCCTCAAGGAAGAATACGCTGCCTTCTGGACTGCCTATCAGCAGGACCGTGACCTGTTGCGTTTTCACTATCATAGACCGAGGGAGATCTGGGAGAACCTGAAGGACCTTGACCTGCCCCGCAGGACCTTTTCTTCAGAGCTTTCCCAAGTGCCAACCGTCCAGCACTTTATTACCGAGGATGAGATCGACGCCGCCATGACCGGCGGAAGCAGTTTCGCCGGTGGAAAAGGCCGTATCTATGCGTTTTTCATGGCAAACCATACGGATAAGGAGAAAGTGAGATTCCTCAAAGACGAGTATGGCATTGGCGGACGCTCTCATGCCTTGTCCGGTGCAACACACAGCGGCGAAGATCACGATGGGAAAGGACTGCACTATAAAAAGCAGGACTGCCCGGATGTTCACTTGAACTGGGAAAAGGTTGCCAAGCGCATTACCTCACTTGTCCAGAAAGACCGCTATCTTACCGAACAGGAACAGGCGCAGTATGACAAAATCCAGTCTGAAAAGGAACTGGCCGAAGAAGATGCCATTCAAACACAGCAGCCGGAGGTGGAGAAAGAAACGCCAAAGCCTATCCTTCGGGAGCAGTTTGAGCAGTATAAGCCTGTGGTGACTGCCGCTATTTCCGAGGATGCCGCATACCGCAATGCCTGCGGGCATTCTGACCGTGAAAATGCTGTCATCGAGGGCAATGCCGCTGTGCGCCGTGCGGTTCTTGGTTCTAAGGATATGGAGCTGATCCGACTCTATTCGGATGTGCCGGAGTTCCGTCAGCGTCTGCACCGGGAAGTGATCGACGAGACCTATCCAAAGCTCCATGAGCTTCTGCGCCCTCTTTCTCAGGAAGATATTGATACTGTCCTTTGTGCATGGAACGGCAATATCGAGAGTAAACACGCTGTTGTCCGCTATATGAAAGACCATGCAAGAGAAAAAGATACCGCCGCATGGCTGGCTCAGGAATACGGCGGCAGTAACAGCAACAGCCTGTTCGTTGTCCGTGCCGGCAGCCCGGAGGAAACGCAGCTGCCCTGGCCGAAGGTACAGCGCAGGCTTGCCCAGCTCATTCAGGAGGAACGGTTTTATACCGAAGAAGAACAGGATCGTTTTGACAACATCGACCCAATCGCCATCCGGGAAGCTCTGGAGGAAAGAGGGATTGTCAACGGCCAGGTGGCAGACCCGGAAAAACTGGACAATGATCCGTTTATCCAACAGGTGAGGTCAGATGCAGAGCAGATTGCAGATGCCGAGACAGAGCAGACTTCCGAAGTTTCCATTTCCGATGAGGAATATGACGCAGTTCGCCGCCCAATTCCGCAAAGAACCTCCTATGACCCAGCCGCCCCGGTCTATGCCGTGGGCGATACCGTGTATATCGAGGATGACGCCTATCAGATCACCGAGCTGCGGGAGGACACCGTACAGCTTCTGCCCACCGGGATGGTATATCCCATCTACCGGGCAGAGCGCAAAGAACAGTTCGAGCAGCTGCTTCGGGCAGACCGCCGCAATGCTTACTATACCGAGTTTCTTCCTATTGACCCGGACAAGGCAGAACAAGACTTGCGGGATGTATTGGCTCATGGACTGATGGATGAAGCGGATAAAAAGCAGATTTCCACGCTGCTGCAATCCGGCAGGAGCAACAGCGAGATCGCCTACTGGCTGAGCAGAGCCTATTCCGGTGAGATTGAGACACTGAATCTGGAGACCGGCGATATTGTCGATTACCGTACCACGGCACAGGGCATAGAACTGGAAGTCATGGATGCAGAGGAAAAGCGTCTGGCTATGCTGTCATTCCGCTGGAATGAGGTTGCGCCTTTGCTGCGCGGGATGTATGCCCGTCAGCTGGACGGTTTTGGGCAGGAGCGCCCCGAACCGGCTGCCGAAACCCCGACCTTCCAAGCCGAGACTGTGGCTGTCTATCCGGGCGATAAGAACAATCTGCCTTATGATGTGGTGGTGGAACGACTGCATATCGAGGAGCCGGAGCCGCCAGCGCCTGTGACTGAGCCGGAGAAAACCTTTGAGGAAGTGTTGGATGAACACCCGGTTTCCATTCAGGTCAATGGCCAGTGGCAGACCTTTCCCAATGCCAAAGCTGCCGAGGAAGCCTCCTATGAGGAATACAAGGCTAACCTGCGCCGCAATGCAAAAAACTTCCGCATTACAGATGAGCATTTGGGTGAGGGCGGTCCGAAAGCCAAGTTCCAGGCAAATGTCAATGCGATTCGTTTGCTGAAAGAGCTGGAAGCTGCCGGACAGCAGGCAAGCCCCGAACAGCAGGAGGTTCTTTCTCGATATGTGGGCTGGGGCGGTCTCTCTGATGCGTTTGACCCGGAGAAACCGGCATGGGCTTTAGAGTATGCCCAGCTAAAAGAACTGCTGACCCCGGAGGAATATGCCGCCGCCAGAGGTTCCACCCTCAACGCGCACTACACCAGTCCCACGGTAATCCGGGCCATCTATGAGACCGTGGGCCGCATGGGTTTTGAGACCGGCAACATCCTGGAGCCGTCCTGCGGTGTGGGCAATTTCTTCGGTATGCTGCCGGAAGAAATGCGAAACAGCCGTCTGTATGGCGTTGAGCTGGATTCCATCAGTGGACGGATTGCAAAGCAGCTCTACCCCAAGGCCGACATCACCGTGGCCGGGTTTGAGACCACCGACAGGCGAGATTTCTATGACCTTGCCATTGGTAATGTGCCTTTTGGCCAGTATCAGGTTCGAGATAAAGCCTATGACAAGCTGAATTTCAGCATCCACAACTACTTTTTTGCCAAAGCACTCGACCAGGTGCGTCCCGGCGGCGTGGTGGCCTTTGTCACCAGCCGCTATACGATGGACGCCAAGGATTCCACCGTGCGCCGGTATCTTGCTCAACGTGCCGAGCTGCTGGGAACCATCCGTCTGCCTAATGACGCGTTCAAAAAGAATGCCGGTGCCGAGGTGGTATCGGACATCATTTTCCTGCAAAAGCGTGACCGTCCGCTGGACATTGCACCAGAGTGGACCCAGACCGGACAGACGGAGGACGGATTTGCCATCAACCGCTATTTCCTGGACCACCCGGAAATGGTGCTGGGCCGACAGGAGCCGGAAAGCACCGCCCATGGCATGGACTACACCGTGAATCCCATTGAGGGGCTGGAGCTTGCCGATCAGCTGCATGATGCCGTGAAGTACATTCGCGGCACCTACCAGGAAGCCGAGCTGCCGGAGCTGGGTGAGGGCGAAGCCATCGACACCTCCATTCCCGCCGACCCCAATGTGAAAAATTACTCCTACACCGTTGTGGACGGCACTGTGTATTTCCGTGAAAACAGCCGCATGGTGCGCCCGGATCTCAACACCACCGCCGAGGCCCGCGTGAAAGGTCTTGTGGGACTGCGTGATTGTGTGCAGGAACTGATCGACCTTCAGATGGATGCAGCGGTTCCGGACAGCACCATTACCCAAAAGCAGGCGGAACTGAACAGCCTATATGACAGCTTTTCTGAAAAATATGGCCTTATCAATGACCGTGCAAACCGACTGGCCTATGCAGATGATTCTTCCTATTACCTGCTCTGTGCGCTGGAAGTCATCGACGAGGACGGGAAACTGGAACGTAAGGCAGATATGTTCACCAAGCGGACCATCAAGCCCCATCAGGCGGTGGCTGTGGTGGATACGGCAAGTGAAGCACTGGCGGTGTCCATCTCGGAAAAAGCCTGCGTGGATATGGACTATATGAGCCAGCTTACCGGAAAAACAAAAGAAGAACTGGCCGGAGAGCTGCAAGGCGTAATCTTCCGTGTACCGGGACAGCTGGAGAAAGACGGCACACCCCATTATGTGACTGCTGATGAATACCTCTCCGGCAATGTACGCCGCAAACTGCGTCAGGCGCAACGGGCCGCACAGCAGGACCCGGTTTATGCAGTCAATGTGGAAGCTCTTACCGCCGCCCAGCCCAAAGACCTGGATGCGTCGGAGATTGAGGTGCGTCTGGGCGCTACCTGGATCGACAAAGAGTACATCCAGCAGTTTATGTACGAGACCTTTAACACCCCGTTTTATCTCCAGCGCAGTATCGAGGTCAACTATTCGTCCTTTACCGCTGAATGGCAGATCAAGGGGAAATCTTCTGTATCCTACAACGATGTGGCAGCTTATACCACCTATGGGACCAGTCGTGCCAATGCCTACAAGATTTTAGAGGACAGCCTGAACCTGCGGGATGTCCGCATCTATGACACCATAGAGGACGCAGACGGAAAAGAGCGCCGCGTGCTGAACGCCAAGGAGACCACCCTGGCGGCTCAAAAACAGCAGGCGATCCGGGAAGCCTTTAGGGACTGGATCTGGAGAGACCCGGAGCGCCGCCAGACTTTGGTGCGCCAGTACAACGAAGAAATGAACTCTACCCGTCCCCGCGAATATGATGGCAGCCATATCACTTTTGGGGGCATGAACCCGGCCATTACCCTGCGGGAACACCAGAAAAGCGCCATTGCCCATGTGCTGTATGGAGGAAATACCCTGTTGGCACATGAAGTAGGCGCAGGCAAAACTTTTGAGATGGTAGCTGCTTCGATGGAAGCCAAACGCCTGGGACTGTGCCAGAAATCTCTCTTTGTGGTTCCAAACCATCTGACCGAGCAGTGGGCGTCGGAGTTTCTACGTCTCTATCCTTCCGCCAATATCTTAGTCACCACCAAAAAGGACTTTGAGACCCATAACCGAAAGAAGTTCTGCGCACGTATTGCGACGGGTGATTATGATGCCATCATCATGGGACACAGCCAGTTTGAGCGTATCCCCATCAGCCGGGAGCGTCAGGAACGGCTTCTCTATGAACAGATCGACGAGATCACTGAGGGGATTGCAGAGGTACAGGCCAGTGGCGGCGAGCGTTTTACCGTCAAACAGCTGGAGCGTACCAGAAAGTCTCTGGAAGCCAGACTGGAAAAGCTGCAAGCCGAGGGGCGAAAAGACGATGTGGTAACCTTCGAGCAGCTGGGTGTGGACCGTTTGTTTGTGGACGAGGCCCACAACTATAAAAACCTGTTTCTATACACAAAAATGCGGAATGTGGCTGGTCTTTCCACATCGGACGCGCAGAAATCCTCCGATATGTTTGCCAAGTGCCGCTATATGGATGAGATCACCGGAAACCGTGGCGTGATTTTTGCCACCGGCACCCCGGTCAGCAACTCCATGACCGAGCTTTACACCATGCAGCGTTACCTTCAGTATGAACGCCTGCAAGAACTGAACATGACCCACTTCGACTGCTGGGCTTCCAGATTTGGGGAGACCGTCACAGCATTGGAGCTGGCACCGGAAGGCACCGGCTACCGGGCAAGAACGAGATTCAGCAAGTTCTTTAATCTGCCAGAGCTGATGAACCTGTTCAAAGAAGTGGCGGACATCAAGACCGCCGACCAACTGAACCTGCCCACCCCGGAGGTGGAATACCACAACATCGTGGCGCAGCCTACCGAACATCAGCAGGAAATGGTGAAGGCACTCTCTGAGCGCGCTTCCGAAGTACACAGAGGCAGTGTGGACCCGTCGGTGGATAATATGCTCAAAATCACCTCGGATGGCCGCAAGCTGGGACTGGACCAGAGGATCGTCAACCAGATGCTGCCGGATGAACCTGGCACAAAGGTCAATCAGTGCGTGGACAACATCATGCAGATCTGGCGGGATGGCGAAGCTGACAAGCTGACCCAGCTGGTGTTCTGCGACATTTCTACACCGCAGGCAAAAGCTACTGCAAGCAAGGCGGCGAAAACGCTGGATAATCCACTGCTTCACGCACTGGAAGGTGCCGTGCCTCTGCCGGAGCAGGAACCGACCTTTACGGTATATGACGATATTCGTCAGAAACTCATTGCTCAGGGGATGCCTGCCGACCAGATCGCTTTTATCCATGAAGCCAACACCGAAGTGCGGAAAAAGGAGTTGTTCTCTAAAGTCCGTACCGGTCAGGTGCGTGTCCTTTTGGGCAGCACCGCCAAGATGGGCGCAGGCACCAATGTGCAGGACCGTCTGGTGGCACTTCATGACCTGGACTGTCCGTGGAGACCGGGAGACCTTGCCCAGCGCAAGGGCCGTATCGAGCGCCAGGGTAACCAGAATCCTCTTGTCCATGTGTACCGCTATGTGACCGAAGGAACCTTTGACGCATACCTCTGGCAGACGGTGGAGAATAAGCAAAAATTCATTAGTCAGATCATGACTTCTAAATCGCCGGTACGCTCCTGCGATGATGTGGATGAAACCGCCCTCAGTTTTGCAGAGATCAAGGCTTTGTGTGCCGGAGACCCACGTATCAAAGAGCGCATGGATTTGGATGTGGAGGTATCCCGCCTGAAGCTGATGAAAGCCGACCACCAGAGCAAGCAATATCGTCTGGAGGACCAGCTGCTCAAATACTTCCCGGAGGAGATTGAAAAGCACAAAGGCTTTATCAAGGGCTTTGAATCCGATCTGGAGGTTTTGGCAGCGCACCCGCACCCGGAGGACGGTTTTGCTGGTATGGAAATCCGTGGCGATCTGCTGACCGATAAGGAGAACGCCGGCGCAGCCCTTTTGGATGCCTGCAAGGAGGTCAAAACCTCCGATCCGGTGCAGATCGGCAGCTACCGGGGATATGCCATATCCGTGGAATTTTCCGCTTGGAAACAGGAGTATACGCTCCTGCTGAAAGGACAGATGACCCACCGGGCAACCCTTGGTACAGACCCTCGCGGAAATCTTACCCGTATCGACAATTCCCTCGCTCAGATGCCCCAGCGTCTGGAGGCGGCAAAGGCCCAGCTGGATAACCTCTATCAGCAGCAGGCTGCCGCAAAGGAGGAAGTCGGAAAGCCATTCCTTTATGAAGAAGAACTGCGAAGCAAAAATGCCCGTCTGGTGGAGCTGGATACTTTGCTGAACATCGACGGAAAGGGACAGGCACACGCCGAGGCTGTTGTTGCCAAAAGCGCACGGCCTTCGGTGCTGGATCATCTGAAACGTCCGGCGACGCCCCGCAGTACAGACAAGAAACCAAAACAGCATGAGGAGGTGCGATAACATGAATACCAATAATCTGAATACAGCCCTTTATGAAAAGATGGCCACTGAGCAGGAAAAATATAGGGACTGGCTGAAAAGCCAGCCCCCGGAAGAAATCCTGCACCACACCTATGAATATACTGTCCGTGAGGATATTGTGATGGCGATGGAGGAGCTGGAGCTGACCGACGCACAGGCCCAGGCGCTTTTGGAATCTCCCTCGCCGCTGGCGGATGTGTACCGTTATTTTGAAAAGCTGGAGACCGGCTATATGGATATGATCCGGGACAGCATTGAGAACCGTGCCGACGATGTGTGCAGAGCTAAAGAGGAACTGCGAACAACACCAATCTATCCCCATTCAGCTGCCTATGCGAGAGAACATGGGGAGCTGGAGCAGTACCGAGCTTCCAACAATGTAAATCTCCAATGCAAGGAGTCCATTGAAGCGGCGGTGCGGGAACACTTCGACGGAATGTATCTCAGCCACGATGCGGCAAAGGGTGTGATCGAGACCTATGGCATGGAGCGTGTATCTATGGTTCTGTCTAACACGATCCAGCTTCAGGACTGGGATGGGCGCTACTCCCGACGCAACAAAGAATGGGCCAAGACCATTCCTAATGATAATCCCGAAACCGTCCGTTGTGGTTATGCCTTAAACAGCCACCCTGCTGTGCTGGATGGTTTTATTGATCTGGTGCGTGAAGAACAGCAGCGCAGCCGTACCCAGAGAGAAAAACTGGAACCGTCCCGTCCCTCAGTACGGGATAAGCTCAAACAGGAGCTGCCCGCCAATAAGTCTGCCGCCCCGAAAAAACGGGAGCTGGAGCGATAACCATGGCAAAGCGCAAGCGGGATGTGCCGGTTCTGTTTTGGGTGTCCGCAGAAGAACTGGAACTGATCCATCAAAAGATGCAGCAATACGGGACAGAGAATTTGAGCGCTTATCTGCGGAAAATGGCGCTGGATGGTTATGTGGTCAAGCTGGAACTGCCAGAGCTGAAGGAGTTGGTCTCCCTGATGCGCCGAAGCAGCAACAACTTGAACCAGCTGACCCGCAAAGTGCATGAGACCGGGCGGGTTTATAATGCTGACTTGGAGGATATATCCCAGCGGCAGGAACAACTGTGGGAGGGTGTGAAGGAAATCCTTACCCAACTCTCCAAACTTTCATAACAGGGATAGATACTCCATTTGCGGAGGGAGGAACGGCGTTTCTTCGCCGCACCTTCCTCCGCTTTTTCTTTTTGTCTGTATCCTTGTCTTTTGCCTGTCCGTACCGGATAATATGAGTAGAATAAGAAGCGTAGCAAAGGAGTGAAAACAGATGCTGACCTTTGAAAAGGTGCTGGAGATTTTTGCGGATTACCTGACCGCAGACGAGACCATAGAAGTTTATATCAGCCGCCATGGATGTGTAAGAGTTGAATTTGACCAAGATTTTCACTATTGCTCTGGCGAGGTGTGCCATACTCCCAAGGAACTGTTCAATCTCTTAGCTGATGATTACCGGACTTATGTGGAGATTGAACTGACCAAAGGCAGACGGGAGTTGACGGAAGATGATGAGAGAGAAGCGGATGCCCTGTGCAAACGGTATCTGGAGCGTTGGAGGGAGGAACTGGAATGAAGATTTTGAAATGCTTGCTGATGATTGTAACTGCACCGGTCATTTTGGTGTTGACGCTTTTTGTCTGGCTCTGCATGGGGCTGATCTACATATCTGGTCTGGTGCTTGGTCTGCTCAGCACGGTAATTGCTCTACTTGGCGTGGCTGTGCTTATTACCTATTCCCCGCAGAATGGTGCAATTTTGCTGATTATGGCATTTTTGATTAGCCCGATGGGGCTGCCGCTGGCTGCGATCTGGCTGCTGGGAAAGGTGCAGAGTTTGAAATTTGCGATCCAGGATTGGGTGTATGGGTAAATGATGTGAATATAATTTGGAATGAAAAAGAAGCAGGACAATGGGAGATGAGACCCAATGCCCTGCTTCTCTGTTTATTCGGAACGAACTGTAATATATTTTTGATTGCGACTTTTAGGTTTATCGGGAATAGTCATTTCTAATTGCCCGGATTCTAAAAGCGGATTGATATGCTTCAAGGTGAAGTTTCTTAAATCTTTGAAGCCGCAAAATACTGCAAGCTCTTTCTTGGATTTTGGTGTTGTGCAAAAAGCCAAAATCTGTTTGGATACCGTTGATAGTTCAATAACTTGGTGGGTAACTTGGTGGATAACTTGGTGGGCGTCACCCTCTAAGTTGTAGTTTACATTTTTCAAAATGACTCTGAAATCTGTCGCTGTTGAGGAAAATTCGGGCTTATATGCCTCTGTGTATCCAGGCAGCTTTTCGGTTTCACTGACGATTTTGCGTAGGCCACTTCCACGGCGTTCCATGTACTTCATGCGGTGGAACAGGTCAGCAATCACAGGGTTTCGTCGCATCGAACGGATACTGTAAATATCGTATTCCTGAATTGAGCCGCCGCCAAACATACCGCCCGGAGATGTGATTTCCACCCGATCATCAAACATATCAATATGGATTTCGCTGCCAAGTACAATATAATCACGATGGATAAGCGCATTAACAAGAGCCTCTGTCACAGCTCGTTCAGCATAATCTGGCTTGTCTACACGATACTGTGCCTCTTTGACAAAACGGACTTTGGAATTATTGCGAATAAATTCACTGCCGCTTTTCAGTAGATAAATCAGATTCCCTTCGTATTCTTTATCGTCCAGTGCATCATCAAAGATAGAGCCTTTTTCCAAGCCATTCCACCGGGTACAGAACATACGGGAGTTATAAACTGTGTGCTGATCGGTCATGAGCTTTCCGGCATTGGTCAAGACCCCATTTTTGTCAGCCAAACCGAAGGAAACATAATCGGATGGCTCAAAGCGGAGACCAGTCCGTTCCAGATAGGTTGCTTCCAGAAGTGTAAAGCTGTAATCCTTTTTTACCGCATCTGTTGTTAGGGTATCAAAGGACTGATTGGTTCCCTTTAAGATCAGTTCATTCACAATGTAATCCGGGGCAATTACGCTTTCATTTCCAACACGGATATATGCTTCCATTACGCCGTCTGCCTTGTAATAATATGGGGTGCTACGGCCGGGAGAAACCTCCAGAGCTAATAGATTATTACCATCTTCCGGTAATGGTTTTAAGATAAACTGAGGTAATGGTGTGATTCGTTCTTTGATTAAGCGGCTGATCGCCTCAGCATCCTTTTGAACATCGGACAAGCCAATAGGTTTCCGGTCATCAGAGACCCCGAAAAACAGAGTGCCGCCGATTCCATTGGAAAAGGCACTGACACTTTTTAACCAGCTTTTGGGTTTCTTTATTTCAAGTGCAACTTTGAAATCACATTCGGTTGCTTCAGCAATGAGCTGTTCTATCATAAAATCCCTCCTTTGAGGTAATGGTAGTTTCTTTATATTATACCCATAAGGAGAGTTTATTTCAACGATAGGAACAAAGAGTTCAGAGAAAATATTTTGAGAGGAGGGCCTTCTATTATGGCAACTACAAGAATCATGCCGCTTCATGTTGGCAAGGGCCGCACAGAGAGCCGGGCGATCAGTGACATCATCGACTATGTGGCCAATCCAAAGAAAACAGATAACGGCAGGCTCATTACCGGCTATGCGTGTGACAGCCGGACTACGGATGCGGAGTTCCTTCTGGCAAAGCGGCAGTACATTGCCGCTACCGGACGAGTGCGTGGCGCAGATGATGTGATTGCCTATCATGTGCGCCAGTCCTTCTGCCCTGGTGAGATTACCCCGGAAGAAGCAAACCGGCTGGGCGTAGAATTTGCAAAGCGTTTTACTAAAGGCAATCATGCCTTTGTGGTCTGCACTCACATAGACAAGTCGCACATTCATAATCACATTATCTGGTCATCGGTCAGCTTAGAATATGACCGGAAGTTCCGAAACTTTTGGGGCAGCACCAAGGCGGTTCGTCGGCTAAGTGACACCATCTGTATTGAGAATGGACTGTCCATTGTAGAGAATCCGAAACTTCACGGAAAGAGCTATAACAAATGGCTGGGCGATCAGGCCAAGCCCTCCCATCGGGAACAGCTGCGTGTGATGATTGACAACGCATTATCACAAAGTCCTGCTGACTTTGAAGAACTGCTGAAGCTGTTGCAAGAGTATGGTTGTGAAGTCTCAAAGCGCGGAAAATCGTATCGACTGAAGCTCTCTGGTTGGGAGAAAGCCGCCCGCATGGACAGTCTGGGCGAAGGATATGGATTGGAAGATTTGCGGGCAGTTCTCTTAGGGAAGAAAGCACATACCCCGCGAAAGAAAACAGTCACACAGGCAGAGCCGCCGAAGGTCAATCTGCTGGTGGACATTCAGGCAAAATTGCAGGCTGGAAAAGGTGCTGGCTATGCTCGATGGGCTAAAGTTTTTAATCTGAAACAAATGGCGCAGACCATGAATTACCTGTCAGAGAACAATCTGCTGGAGTATGCGGTTTTGGAAGAAAAGGCTGCGGCTGCCACGGCACATCACAATGATCTTTCGGCGCAGATCAAAGCGGCTGAAAAGCGCATGGCAGAGATCGCTGTTCTGCGTACTCACATCGTAAATTATGCCAAGACCCGTGAGGTCTATGTGGCATACCGCAAGGCGGGTTACTCTAAGAAATTCCGGGAAGAACATGAGGAAGAAATTCTGCTCCACCAGGCTGCTAAGAATGCCTTTGATGAGATGGGAGTCAAGAAGCTTCCCAAGGTCAAAGAGTTGCAGACGGAGTACGCGAAATTGCTGGAAGAAAAGAAAAAGACCTATGCCGAGTACCGGCGTTCTCGTGAGGAAATGCGGGAGCTTTTAACGGCAAAGGCAAATGTAGATCGAGTGCTGAAAATGGAGGTAGAACAGGATGTTGAAAAAGAAAAAGACCACGGCCAGCGGTAAGCTGGTCCTGGTCAAAAGCGTTCGCAGAACGCGCAGCCACAGAATGAAATTCTGTGTTCAAAGGGGCTTGGGGGCGCTGCCCTCAACAAGCAAGCAGAGAGGAAAATCACGGAGGGATTTTCTTCTCTGCGGGCCTGTGTGTATTAACACAGGCATTGCTTGCCTCTTTTCTCCGAAAATGAAAAGAACCAGTGAGAGAATCGTTAAATTTCACTCACTGGCTCAATTCGTTTCAAATTTTTTTGACAACTCTGTCAGTTCTTTCACCGTTTCCTGGGTGTGATGCAGCAGGGTGTCACGCATTTCTGGCGGACAGCTGGAATAAAGCATTTTCATCTGATTGACACCTTCATCCTCCAGAGAAACATCTGGATTTATAAGTGTATCTAAAGAGATATGCAGGACCTTGGCCAATGCTCTCAAAATCAAATAAGAAGGATTCATTTTCCCCTTTTCGATATTGGCGATTTGCTTTACAGAAACATGGCTCAAATCAGATAGCTCCTGTTGTGTTAGCTCTTTATTCTTTCGGGCTTCCCGCATTTTCTGCCCTAAAGCAGTTAAATCATCAATCGGCATAATCGTTCACCTCAATAACATTGTATCGTTCTGGTTTGTGCAAAGGAATAACCTAATTATGCCTGATGAACGGTAAGATTATGCTGATTTTTGTAGAGTAATAGGTAGGGATAAACTTGTATTCTTCGAGAAGACGAAATATAATATTTTAGGAGGTGCAAAATGGACTACATAACATTAAAAGAGGCAAGCCAAAAATGGAATGTTACGCCGCGCCAGATAAATTATTTGTGTACATCTGGGCGCATCCCCGGTGCTGTAAAAATGGCGACGATTTGGCTTATTCCTAAAAATGCAGAGAAGCCAGTAGACAGGCGGAGAAAAGAAAACAAATCTCAGTGAGGTTTCTGTGACATTTGGGTGATACACTGAAAATGAAGGAGTGTGATACCATGCGAATTTTAGTAGTCGAGGATGATCGACTTTTGAATAATACTTTATGCTATAACTTGAATACTGCGGGCTATGCGGTGGATTCTGCGCTGACAAAATCAGCGGCCGGTAGTTTCTTGACAGAGCAGGACTATGACCTAATTGTGCTGGATGTAAATTTGCCGGATGGGAACGGTTTTGACTTCTGCCGGGAGGTAAAAGAACGCCGTCCCGATACCGCTATTATCTTTCTGACCGCAAATGATATGGAAAGCGATATGCTCAAAGGGTATGAGCTGGGTGCAGAAGATTATGTGACAAAACCTTTCCCTATGAGTGTCTTTCAAAAGAAACTGGCGGTAGTGCTAGGGAGGCTGACAAAACAATATGGTGGTGATACTTATGAGGATGACATACTGACCATCAATTTTTCAGAAATGAGTGCTACTCTATCAGGAAAGCCACTTACATTCACACCACTGGAATATCGACTTTTGAAAATTCTGATGAAAAATCCACAGATTGTTTTGACCCGGCAAGTCTTGTTGGAAAAATTGTGGGACGCAGACGGAAATTTCGTGGATGAACACGCTCTGACTGCGGCTATCAGCCGGGTACGAAACAAAATTGAAACACCCGACCGTCAGTACATCAAAACGGTATATGGTATGGGTTATATGTGGATTGGAGGGGTGCTGAAATGAATGGGCGAAAACTCTCTGTCAACAAAGCCTGTCTCTTTTTAGCTGTTCTCCTGCTGGTGGCAATGGGGACGGTTTCAGCAGCTTTGTATGGGCTAACTCAGAATATAACCGCTGTCTGGTATGTAGTATTGTTCGGCATCTTTGTGCTGCTTTGCGCTGTTTGTTTTATGGTGCTGGTTCGGCGTAAACTGGCAATGTTCTCCGATAGCTTTTGTAGTCTGATAGATAATATGTTGTCCGGGAATATGCAGCCGAAACAGATTATTGAAGAAGAAAGTCTTTTCTATAAAATTGAATATCGGCTGAACCGTTTATATGAAGTCATGCAGGAAAACAAGAACAGCATTGCACAAGAACGGGCTGACCTGCAAGAACTGATTTCCGACATTTCTCATCAGGTCAAGACCCCGATTGCGAACTTGAAAATGATTAACAGCACCCTGCTTGAAAATGAAGTCCCTGTGCAAAAGCAAAAAGAGTTTCTTACAGCACAGGCCAGCCAACTTGATAAACTGGATTTTCTCATGCAGATGATGATTAAAACCTCTCGTCTGGAAGCAGGTGTCATTTCTCTGGAAAAGAAAAGCCAGCCGCTTTATGACACGCTTGCCGCCGCATTGGGCGGTATTCTTCTGAACGCCGAGAAAAAACAGATCAATGTTCAAGTGGACTGCCCGGAGAACTTGGTCGTTTCCCATGACAGAAAATGGACAGGTGAAGCATTGTTCAATATTTTGGACAATGCGGTGAAATATACGCCGGAGGGCGGTCAAATCCGTGTTTCGGTTGAAAGTTGGGAAATGTATGTGAAAATCGACATTGCAGATACAGGCATTGGCATTTCAGAACAGCATCAGGGAGCAATTTTCAAGCGTTTCTATCGAGAGGACATCGTACATGATGTAGATGGAATTGGTATTGGTCTATATCTGGCTCGTGAGATCGTAACCTTGCAAGGCGGTTATATCCGGGTAACATCCGAGGTTGGGAGGGGTTCAACTTTTTCCGTCTTTCTGCCTCGACAATAAAATAAGTACGCTAAAAAACAAAATGTCACAGACCTATGACATTTGAGATTTAATTAAACAGAGGTATTTTGTTTCCCGTGACATTTCTGTGAGGTTTACCTTTTATGATAGAGCCATCAAAAAGAAAGGGTGGTGTTCTATATGAACATATTACAAACGACAGATTTGAAGAAATATTACGGCACCGAACCGAACATTACAAAAGCATTGGATGGCGTGACCCTATCCATTGAGGAAGGTGAATTTGTTGCCATTGTTGGTACTTCCGGCAGCGGTAAGTCTACTTTGCTGAACATGATGGGCGGGTTAGATACGCCAACTTCCGGCAGTATTAAAGTAAAAGGGAAAGAATTATCGAAACTCAAGGATGAACAGCTTACCATCTTCCGCAGACGTAACATCGGGTTTATCTTTCAGAATTACAATCTTGTTCCTGTGCTGAATGTCTATGAAAATATTGTCCTGCCGGTGGAGCTGGATGGTGATACCGTGGACAAGCGGTTTATGGATGAAGTAGTGAAAATGCTGGCTCTCGATGGGAAGCTGAACAGTATGCCTAACAATCTGTCCGGCGGCCAGCAGCAGCGTGTAGCGATTGCCCGCGCCCTTGTTTCCAAACCAGCTATTATACTTGCAGATGAACCGACAGGCAATTTGGATAGCCGGACAAGTAGTGATGTTCTTGGTTTGCTGAAAGTTACAAGTCAGAAGTTCCATCAAACGCTTGTAATGATTACCCATAACAATGAAATTGCCCAGCTTGCCGACCGAATTATCCGTATTGAGGACGGAAAAATCGCACAGTGACAGGGGGTGACATTGATGGATGATATTTTATTTGGGAACAATAATCAGGCAACAATCAATCGTCTTGCCAAAAGAAGCTACCGCGCTAATAAGCAGAGAAATGTTTTCGTTACCATCGCATTATTCTTGACCGCCTTTATGATTACATCTGTATTTAGTTTGGGGTGCAGTTATTTTGAAACCTATCAAATGCAGCAAATTCGTGCGATGGGCACGACTGCGGATGTGGCAATTACAAGTCTCTCAGAAGAACAATATGAAGAATTGAGCCGATCCAGCTTGGTATCCGTAGTTGGTGTCAGTCAGAGATTGGGCAGCATTGATACATCTGGAATGGACGATGCCCTGCTGAGTATTACTTGGATAGACGAAACAGAATGGCAAGAACACCGTGTACCAACAATTTCGGATATACACGGAGATTATCCGCAAGCAAAAAATGAAATTATGCTCCCTACATGGGCTTTGCGTGCAATGGGGATTGATGATCCACAGATAGGGATGAATATTTCCCTTTCCTATCAACTCGGAACAGATTATCAATATATCTCCGATGAATTTGTTTTGTCGGGCTATTATACAGATTATTCGGCTTCACGTGCAGGCAACCGTGGTGCCGCTTATGTTTCGGAGCTTTTTGCAACACAAACAGGGCTTCCCTTTGATAGTGTGTCTACCGCAATGATTTCTTTTTCTGATGACAGTAATGCCCTGCGATCCTGTGAAAAACTAAAACGGAAGATTTCGTTTACAGAAAGTCAGTCCTTTGAAATTGTACCTATTGCTCAGAGCAATTCCACCACCATTGTTCTTCCACTGGCTGCTATTATCGTCTTTATCATTATCAGCGGCTATTTGCTGATTTATAACATTCTGTATATCTCAATTTCAAGAGATACACAATTCTATGGACAGCTTAAAACGATAGGCACGACAAAAAGACAAATCAAGCGGATCGTGCGTTCTCAAATATTCAGAACGGCGGTGATCGGTATTCCCAGCGGCCTGATTGTCGGTGGTATTGTTTCGCTTGGACTTGTTCCGTTTGCCATGAATATGATGTACTCAAGCGATACAGACCTTGGGGAGATAGTGTCCTTTTCCCCCATTATTTTTGCGGGTGCCGCAATCTTCACATTTTTTACTGCAATCATCGGCAGCATGAAACCAGCGAAAATAGCTGCAAGTATTTCTCCTGTTGCGGCTTCACGCTATACGGAGGCAAATACAAGGAGTTACCGAGATCATAAGAGCCATAGAACAAAATTATCTCGGATGGCACGAGATAATATTTTTAGAAACCCTAAAAGCGCTTTCCTTACTTTTGCGTCCTTATTTTTAGGCTTAATATTGTTTTTGGTTTCTGCTGGTCTACTATCAAGCCTAAGTCCCGACAATTTTGTAAATCAATGGGGAGAAAGTGATTTCGCATTGACTTACAGCATTTCCGAAGAAGGAAACCTGCTCTCTGATGAAATGTTGCAGCAAATTGAAACAATGCAGGGAATTGAAAATCTGCGCGTCACTTATTCTGCTTCACCGTGGCCCACTATGGATGTCATTTACGACGAAAATGTATTCGGGAAATATATTGATTCCTTGGATGGCGTATCAGGTCTTGATTTTTCAAATGCGGAAACACGAAAAAACTATACAGATAATTTTTGGAGCGGCGTTTACGGAATAGATTCCAGATATATCGAAGAACTTAATAAAACGCTTGATAAGCCTATTGACTTAACCGCCTTTGAAAAGGGAGAGTTGGTGGTTTTGTCCGCTATGACGGATGATGAGGGAAACCTATTGATTCAGCCAGGGCAAGCAATCACCGTTGTCGGTGAGTCCGGGGAACAGGTCTTTACAGTGGCAACTGGCTTTCTGGACGCTGATTTTCAGAGTGGTCGAGGAAATGAGAGAGGTACTGCCCCTGATTTGTATATCAGTAAGCAGGCAATAGAGAAGTTGTCTGGAGAAACCAAAATCTTTCGGATTGCTTTTGACACGATTGATAGCAGTTATGACAAAGGGATTATGGAGCAGCTTCAATCCATTACTGCTTCGTCACCGGGCATTACGATTCTGTCACGATATGAAAAGCAGCAAGAAATGGCCGGATATTTGCTGACCTCAAGGATTATAGCCGCAGGGTTGTCCGCTGTATTTTTGCTGATAGGAATTATGAATTTCATTAACACAATGGTTGTTAGTGTAAATACTCGGAAACATGAATTTGCAACACTTGAAAGTATAGGAATGACGAAAAAGCAAATTAGAAATGTATTGCTTTGGGAAGGCGTGTATTATTGGAGTATTTCTTTCCTACTGCTTGCCACACTGGGAACAGCGATATATATTCCAATATACTCAGCCTTTAGAAGAATGGTTCCTTATGCAGCTTTTCACTATCCTGTAATTTCTCTGTTGGTTGTCGCAGCTATTGTTTTGCTGGTCTGCTTGGCAACCCCCGTCATAACTTTCATGCAAAATGTTAAGCAAAGCGTTGTAGAGAGACTGCGGCAGAATTAAATATTTGCGATGAAAACCGGGAGATTATTCTCCCGGTTTTTCAAATCTCACAGGTTCGTGAGATTTCAGCCCATTATTCTGTCGAAACAGCGTGTGTCAGTGACATTTCTGTGAGGATTGCTTGTTAAGATAAGCGCAAAAGGAACAAGCTGCCGCACGACGGCAAAAGAAAAAAAGCCGTCGTACAGCAGCCTATCAACACGCCCATTTGAAACGGCGGCTTTGATTTTCAGAGCCGCCGTTTCTTTGCGATTGCACAAACCAATGACGACTTGCAGGGACACGGTAGCCGATTGGAGGTTAATTTACCGTGTCCCGTTTGCTTTTTCAAAGCTCACATGATCTACATCAGTTAAAAAAAGCATTGCTCCTCCTCCGGGTAAGTTTAGCATTGCATCGGCATTATCGTTCTATGTAATTAAGTACAATCGTGGCTGTTCTTGGTGCGCCAGTTTTCCATTACGGAAATCTGGCGTTTTTTGTTGCCTTTTTTTCGGAGATGATCCGATTGTCTGCCGGTGTCGGTCCCCGCCTCCATTCGATTCACCCGTCAATCACCCGTGAATCGAAATGGAGGTACATAATGAAGAAAATTAACCTTCGGGAACTTTATCCTGATGTTTATACAACAGACTTTTTTATAGATGTGACAGAGGAAGTAATGGAGACTATTCGAGCAGCTGAACGTGCGGAGGCTGCGTATGAGCGAAAGATGTATCGCTACAAGGCCCAGTATTCTCTGGATTGCGAGAATGGCATTGAAAATGCAGTGCTGTTGAAGCCGCAAACGCCGGAGATAGTTCTGGAGGAAAAACAGTTTCAGGAGCAGGTCTATGCCGCTGTGATGAAGCTGCCGGAGAAACAGGCAAAGCGAATTTATGCCCGATACTATCTGGAAATGACGGTAAATGAAATTGCCGAAGTAGAAGGTGTAGACCCAAGCCGTGTCCGAGACAGTATCCGCCGTGGATTAAAGCAGCTTGTAAAATATTTTTGATAAAATTTCATTTGATGCGCCTGTTTTTTGTCTTTTTTGTCAGTGTTAATAAGAAGGACAAGTTTTCCTCCTTCATCAGTACATTGACAATCGAATAGACAGCACAACAAGTACATAACCCATGTACGAGCGAATATGAAACGCCGCGAAGATGGAGCAGTCAGGGAGGTGATGAAAGAACTGCTTCGGAGCGATCTACGATTTCATAAAACGGATTGTGGCAGATTTGGCGCGATGACTGCATGGGGGCTTAAAGATACTTCCTCACGGCCCGCCAAAGACTTGGGGGGAACCCTGCGGCACACGATACGAACGATGCTGCGGAGTTATGACATCCGCGCCAGCGGAGACCTGTTGTGTTCCCATCGTCAGGGGGCGTGGCAAATGTGACGAAAGCTGAGAAATATAAATAGGAAGCGTTTGCCGCTTTCTGTTCAAAATCAGATACCATGCGCTGGTGGTTTCGGCTGCCAGCGTATTCATGTGATTTTGAACAAACACGATGACAAACTTGACGGATTGGAGGAAATATGCTTTATGGAAAAACTTATTACGCGAAAAGAAGCAGCAGAAATTTTGGGTATCAGCATTGCAACGCTGGACGCGGCCCGTAACAATGGTCTTATTTCTTATGTGCAATATGTGCAGAATGGCTGTGTGTACTTTACCTCAGCGGGCCTTCAGGAGTATATCGCAAAATGCACCCACAGAGCAAAGCCAGCAGAAAAGAACGCAACTTATCGTAAACCTCGCAGAGCTGGAGTGTGAGCCGGTCCGTATCCTTGTCGAAATCATAATGGTCTGATAAAACATAGATACAGCGCTGGAGTATATTCTTAGGAGGTGGAGGAATTGGCAAAAAGAAAAAGAGCAATTCCACAATACGGTACAGTTACGCTTAACGGCATAGATTATTATAGAACGCGGGTTCAGAACGCAGATGGAAAACTGGTGGCCCTTTATGCGAGAACACCGGAAGAATTATATGATAAAGAGTTGGGAGCATTAGAGCAGATCGACAACGATACATTCTGTCGGAAATCCCCGACGGTTGCAGACTACTGTGAAAAATGGCTTTTGATGCAGTCGGTTCATGTGAGGGCAACCACGCTGATAGATTATACCTCAAAGGTCAGACGGCACATTATAAAAGAACTGGGACAGATGCGGATGGCAGATGTGACACTGGATGACATTCAGCTTGCACTTGTTCCTGTTTCCGAGAAGTCCGCTTCGGTATATAAGTCAGTGGTTATCCTGTATAAATCCATTTTCCGTGCAGCAAAGGAAAGTAAGATTATTGATAACAACCCAACGATTTACCTTACAGCCAAAGGTGGAGGCGTTCCGCAGAAGGACAAAGCTGCATTGACGGATGAACAGGCCGCCAGACTGCTGGATGCCATTCAGGGACTTCCGCCGTATGTATTTGTCATGTTAGGGCTGTATGCAGGATTGCGGCGAGAAGAAATTCTTGCCCTAAAATGGGATTCTGTATATCTGGATGTGGATTGCCCTTATTTAACGGTACGCAGGGCATGGCACACGGAAAATAACAGACCGGTGATTCTGGATGAGCTGAAAACGAAAGCCGCGCATCGAAATATTCCGTTGCCGGTTTGCCTGGCGGACTGTCTGAAAGAGACAAAAGCTAATTCACAGTCAGAATATGTAGTGTCGAACAGAGACGGTGATCCGTTATCCTATACGCAGTTCAAGCGGCTCTGGCAGTATATTGTGACCCGAACTGTCAAGGAGCGTTTCTATTATCGCTACGAGGATGGAAAGCGTGTAAAGCACACGGTTACGCCGGTCCTCGGTGAAAAGGCAGCACATAACGGAAAAGTGATTTACAGCTTAGATTTTGAAGTGACGCCGCACCAGCTGCGGCATACATACATTACGAATCTGATTCATTCGTCCGTAGACCCGAAAACGGTTCAATACCTGGCGGGACATGAGAGCAGTAAAATTACGATGGACATTTACGCAAAGGTCAAATACAACAGACCGGATGAGCTGGTAAGAACAATGGGTGGTGCATTTGCCCAGTGGGATGCAGCACAGGCATAACATTATAAAAGCAGGAAACAACGCAGGAGCGAGGCAAGGATGTCTCGCTCTTTGTTTTTCATAATCCGTATCTTTGATTAAGTTAGTGCTTTCTGATAAAAAGAAGGTGTGAATTTAAGAACACTCATTATCAGGAAAGGAAGATTTGTATGGCTAAGAAAAAACAAAGCGTTCCAGAGTACGGAACGGTTACAAGAAAAGGAACACTGTATTACAGAACCAGAATTACAGATGCCGATGGAAAGCAGGTCAGCTTATATGCGACCACCTGTGAAGAATTATATGAAAAGCAGTTGGAAGGCCGGAGACAGGTGGAGGAAATCATCTTTCACCGGAAGCATCCGACGGTTGCCGAGTATTGTGAGAAATGGCTGCTGATGCAGTCAGCAAAGGTGTCTACGGCCACTATAAAAGGATACAGACAGAATATGAAGAATTATGTCATCAACTCTCTGGGAGATATGTATATGGAGGAAGTGACTGCGGATGATATTCGTCTGGCGCTTGTTCCGCTGTCTCAAAAATCGAAAGGACTGTATGATACGGTAAATATGCTGATTAAGTGTGTGTTTTATTCGGCAGAGCGCAGTCAGCTGATAACCGATAATCCGTGTGTAGGAATTTCAGCAAAGGGCGGAAAAGCATCGAAAAAGAAAGACGCCTTAACAGATCAACAGGTTGCAATTCTGCTGGATACGGTGAAAGAGCTTCCGCCATATCTTTTTATTATGATTGGTTTGTATTCCGGCTTGCGTCGGGAAGAAATTCTTGCATTGCAATGGGACTGTGTATTCCTGGATGAATCCACACCATACATTTCTGTGCGGCGGGCATGGCGCGCGGAGCATAACAGGCCGGTGATCTCCACCGTCCTAAAGACAAAGGCAGCTAAAAGGGATATTCCCATTCCGAAGTGTCTGGTGGACTGTCTGCGGGAAGCAAAAGCAAATTCCATATCGGAGTATGTGATTGCCGACAGTGAAGGACAGCCGCTTTCCTATTCTCAGTTTACGAGAGTTTGGCAGTATGTAGTTGTTCGTTCTGCAAAAGAGAGAACCTACTATAAATATGTGAATGGACAGAGCATTAAATATACCGTCAAGCCGACATTAGGAACAAGGCAGAGGAACAATCCCAAGATTCGCTATACCCTGAATTTCGATGTAACACCGCACTTGTTGCGGCATACCTACATCACGAATCTGCTCTATGCGGGCGTTGACCCTAAGACAGTTCAGTATCTGGCAGGGCATGAGAATAGTAAGACAACTATGGACATTTACGCGAGGGTCAAGTATAATAAACCAGAGGAACTTTTCGAGGTAGTGAATGATGCTTTGAACCAGGAGAATTTCGATGAAAAATCACCGATTTCTATGGTTAAGGAATAGGACAACCAACAACAGAAAATGCGAAAAAGCCCGTAATATCAAGGAAAAACGCACCATAGAGATGTTTAATACGGTCTCAAAGCAGCTCGTCGCGCTCCGCAGTTCTCAAAGAGATAATTTTCTCGAAACGAGAATATCAAGAAAAGCCCGATTTACAAGGGTTACAGAAGTTGTGGAATGTTGTCAAATGGGTTGGAAATTACTTCGTACGCAACACACATGCAACAGGAATGCAACAAATATATCAATGATATGTATAGGGCATTTTCAGAGCAATCTGGGAATGTCCTTTCGTGTTATATTCGATTAATCGCATCTACTAACTCCTTAATATCAAAGTGGGTATATACCTTTTCTGTAAGTGTCATAGCTCCGGAGTGCCCCACAATCTTTTTGATAATCGTCTGATCTACACCAACTTCTGCCAACATGGACACACATGTGTGTCTGCAACAGTGAGGTGTGCGATTAATCTTTAACTGTTCCATTAATGGGTGGAAGTAGCTGTCATAATAGTTTCTGTAAGTGAAATGCTTCCCATCTTCCGTATGAAGCAGATATTCACAGTCAGGGCATGATGCGTACCAGCTCTTGTAGAATGGAAGAACCTTATCTGCAATGGGTACTTTTCGGATGCCGTTTTCTGTTTTACTGCTGATTACATCAAAGTATTGTTCATCGAGGTGAACATGTTCCTTTTTCAAATCAAGCAATTCTGAAATTCTGACTCCGTTGTAGAGAAGCATCAGAACAATCTGATAATACTTATCATCTTTCTGTTCCCAGATTCTCTCAATTTCATCCTTTTCAAATTTGTTTCTGTCATACTTATTCGGGTTGCGGTCTTTGTACTGTGCTACATCCACAAAACTTGAATAATCTTTGTTGCAAATATCGTTTTTCAAGGCGTAATCGTAAAGCTGATTGAAAAGCACTTTGATTTTCCTGAGAGTAGGATAATTCTTACCACAGGTATCAATGACATTTTGCAAATCCACTAATCGAATATCCTTAAAAACTTTGTTGTAGAGGGTACCGCAGACTTTATAGGATGCGGTATATCCTTTGACATTGGATTCGGATACAGTAGGATACTTATGCTTGGACCATTCTTCATATACATCAGAGAAGGTCATCTTGGCAGCTTTGGTATCGAATGGATTATTGTTGTACTCTGCAAGCATCTGTAAGCCTTCAGCTCTTGTAGCAGCGTATCCAACTGTAATCATATCCTGAACCTGTCTGTCCTTTTCCTTATCGTAGTGCCAGCCTGTTGTCTTTCTGACCTGATAAGGCTTTCTTCTTTTTCCGGAAAGTTTTACAACGCTTCCGTATCCGTTGGGTAACTTCATATGCACCATTCCTTTCGCTTTGAATTCAGCAAGCTGATAGCGAAACAGAGTAGTTGCTAATCCTCGTGAATTGTTTTTGTTACACTTGGGCGTATGGTTTTCCAAATCTCATAATTATCTTCCGTCTGACTGCCGTATGAAAGTAATTCCTTCATTGACTGCCAGTCTTTTAAGAATTGTACAAGATTTTTGTTGTCAAAAAATATTCCCGGTTCGCCATCTGCCTCTTTAATTGATACATTGAATGCTTCATCAATGGCAAAGAGAAGAGGGAGTACATCACCATCAGCCTGAACGTCGAACTCAACCAATGAGTTTACATTGACATTAAGTGCTTCGGCAATTTTCCTAAGCTGTTCAGGTTTTGGAATATTCTTGCTTAATTCATACTTGCGGATGGCAACTTCGTGGATGCCACACGCTTCTCCAAGTTCTTTTTGCGTTAATCCTCGAAATGTACGGATTAGCTTAATCTTTTTACCTGTATTCATCTTACCAACCTCCTGTATAGTCAATCTAACATATCAAAAATGAATTATCAACATTATTATTAACACTATTGACAGAGCAAACAAAGATCTGTATAATGCAAAACACAAACAGAGCAAGAAATGCTCTATAGACAGGAGGTGGTAGAGATGCCAGAGGTACAATACAAGGTTGATTTACCAGCTTTTACAGGACGGAATGTACCAATCAAAGAAATTGCGCAGGCAATGGGGAAGGATGCGCAGTATGTAAGGGTTGGACTTCAACAGGGGATTCTCAAATTCGGAACCGCAATTAAAGTAGGTAACTCAAATGAGTTCAGCTACTATTGTCCGGATAAGAAGGTTTGGGAAGAGACAGGTTACTTCAGAGATGTATCGGAAGCGGTATAGATTAGGTTAGGAAAGGATGTGGTCGCGATGGATAGATATATCAGTATGGAAGGTAGCTAATATACACCGACGAAGTTTACTTCTTGTCGGTGTAACCCTCGGAGAGCCCCCGCAGATTTGGCGCAGACAATGGCACATTGGATGTGACAAATCTGCTAAAAAGTTATCATCTTCGGCAGAGCCGAGATGATAAGCGAGCGGGAAATCTGATTTAAGAAGGAAGGAGAGGTGCCTATGGGTAATGTTTCTTACTTGGCACACATTAGCAATGGAAAGAGTGCCATAACAAGTAAGAGTAAATTGCTTGGAGTAGCAAAACACAATTTGCGGAAGTATAAATCGCCGGAATACAGTTCCGATAATATTTTACTTTTGAGAGGAACGGAAGATTTGTATCAGGATGTGAAGAATGTCTATCATCAGGAATTTGATGAAGCGGTACAACAATATAATCAAAAGCAAAAGCGGGCTGACAGACGGATAGGGGATTACTTTGAGCATGTAGCCAATCTGAATCAGGATATGGCAGTTGAAATTATCTTTCAATGTGGGGATAAGGAGTTCTGGGAAGAACATACTGATAAAAAGGAAAAGATGTACAATGTGTATGCTTATCTGTTATCCACAATGGAAAGACTTCTTCCGAATTTCAAAGTGGCAAATGCAGTGATACACTTTGACGAGGCAAGTCCTCATATGCATGTGGTAGGAGTTCCAGTGTGGGAAGGTGCAAAAAAGGGACTGTCAAAGAAGGTCTCCAAGCGTAATGTCTTCACGCCAGAAAGTTTATCTGTAATACTACAGGATAAATTAAGGGAAGAAGCAGGTTCGTGTTTCAAGTTCAATGTGAAGGAAGAACTTGCTGAGAAAAAACAGGGACGGAATCATGATTTGTCGGTTATGGAATACAAGGTTGTCAAAGAAACAGAGCATTTGGAAGAATTACAAAGGGAAGTTGTGGATGTAGATAATGAATTATTTGCATCAAAACTTGCTTATCGCCAGGTGCAGCGTGAGAATGAAGACGAGCTTAGAGAAATCAAACAAGAGATTTCTGAAAAGCAAAGTGAAAATCTGAAACTGGATTATGCGATTTCTTATAAGAGAGATAAGCTGGAAGAATACGAGGACGAGATATCCAAGTGGGAACAGTTTAAGTATACACTAAAAACGCTTAAAGGGTATATTTCAGCATATCTTCCTCTGTCGCCGCTAATTGAAGAATTTGCAAATTGTGTAGAGCATAAGAAGGATATTGAAGCTGGAAACAGTTTCAGAGGTCTATTAAATGCATTGGGGCAGTTTCTTAGAGCATTTAAGGAATTGATTGTTGATGGCGTGTGTTGGTTTCCAAGGCTTATGCGATGGAAAACGAGTAAAGGAGAGGTTGCACCGGTATTTTCAGACTATAAGAATGAAGGTTATGATTACCGATTGAAAGCATATATGAATGTTGTAACAAAAGAAAAGTACAGCATTGACAGCATTCAGGAAGAAATTAAGCCGGAAAACCGAATTGGTACGTTGGAGCAGTTGGAACAAGGGATTGTGGCAGTGGAAGAGATGGTACGAGAGATGGAGAGGACGAGAGTAAGGGAGAGGTGATGATAAGCCGGATGTTGTTTGACAGAAGTTCAAATAGCGTTCGGTTTTTGTTGTATGGAGTGTTTGAAGATTTTGTACGAAGAAATACTATCAAATAATGGGACCATAATGGGAGTTTATATAGCAAATTATTCAACAAAAGGAACATATGTTTGCAGAAAATACTTGCAATTATTCAGATAAATGAATATAATAGTAAATAGAATTAAGGAGGCGCGATATGGAATATTTAACAACATTAGAAATGTCGGAAAAATGGGGCATATCAGCAAGAAGAATAGCATTATTATGTGAACAAGGAAGGATAGCAGGAGTTGTAAAGAAGGGTAAAACATGGTTGATACCGGAAGAAGCAGAGAAGCCTGCAGATAAAAGAAGAAGTGATGCAACTGCATTGTAGGAGGGATACTTGTGAGTAATACAAAGAAAAGACGAGATGTAGAAGTATACGAAAATTACTGGAAATTTACAGCGGCTCATTTGGATATTACAGGAACCAAGTTTAACAACTGTTTAAATGTAATCGTAAGGTTTATAGATAAAAATAGAGAGGAATTGGAGAAAAATGCCAAGAATGGAAGTAGTTTTTCTGATTCTAAATTATATAAATTACTTCAGCAGCAAATAGTAGATGTTTCGGGTTTTAAAGGTAGTGATGCGACATTGTCCGCAAGAAAAGCAATAAATCAGTTTGTAAAGATTGGGTTTGTTTATCCTTTGTTAGTGGGATATCATCCATTGGTAAAATCATTTATTTTAGAAACAAATAAAGAAAAGAAGGAGATTATTTTTTCGAAAATTTTTTATGAATGTTCTTCTTTGGCATCAGATGTAACCTTAGATAATCGTAATTTAAAACATGTTAATTTTTTGCTGAAAACATTAGATAAGAATGGGTCGCTTAATAAGAATGACATTATGGCACTTATGGTAACAGATATTACTAATTTTAGAGCAGGCTACTTAACAAGAGAACAGTTGGATATGCAGTATCAGTATGCTAAGGTGTGCGAATTCGATGAAAGAAAATATAATCAAATAGCACATTTGACCGGTTATTTAAAAAGATTTGTAGATTTAAAATATGACAAAAACGAAGAAAGATTTTGGTTTGCAAATGATCCACAAATTGCAGATAAAGATTTTGACGAATCATTTGCAAGAGATGGAGTAAAACACAGAATTTATAAGGAGGAGTTAAAAGAAGAATCGAAAGCAATTTATGGAGAAGCTGTTTGTTATCTTGATAAAAAGCCATATAAATCTCTTATTGCATCCCATATTAAACCTTGTGTTGATTGTTTAAGAGAGCATAACGAAGATGAAGCATATGATGTAGATAATGGTTTGTTGTTAAGTCCAACTGTAGATTCGTATTTTGACAAGAAAGATATATCATTTGCTGATGATGGTACAGTATTGATTGGAAAAAATGTTGCCGAGGCTATACGTTTAGATTTTGAAAAGATGAAACTGGATGAAAGTGTCTTAAACGAGCGAAGAAAAAGATATTTGCAATATCATAGGCGTTTGTTTGAACAGAAAAATGGAGGAAAAGAATAATGGCATATAAGTATATAGATTTATTTTGCGGAGCGGGAGGATTGTCATTAGGGTTTGATAGTGCTAAATTCGAAAATGTTTTTGCAGTAGAATTTAATTCGGACTTTGCCAAAACATATATGCGTAATTTCCCTAAACACAATTTAATCATTGATGATATTAGAAACATTGATAATGATAAGATTAAGGGACTTGTAGGTAATAATGAAGTTGATGTCATTATAGGTGGACCACCATGTCAGGGATTTTCTATAGCTGGTAACATAGGCAGAACATTCATAGATGATGAGAGAAATAGATTGTTTAAGGAATTTGTTCGTTTTGTTACCTGCGTGCAACCTAAAATGTTTGTTATGGAAAATGTGGCAGCAATGGCAACACATTTGAAAGGAAAAACAATTAAAACGATTGTAGACGCCTTTGAAAATGCTGGGTGTGGTTACAAAGTAAAGTATGAGGTTTTGAATAGTGCAAATTATGGAATAGCGCAGGAGAGAAGAAGAATAGTAGTGGTTGGGATTAGAAGTGATATAGACTCTGAGTTTTTTTATCCGTCAAAATCTGAAAAAACATATACGATTAAAGACGTGATTGGAGATTTGCCAAAACTTGAAAGTGGACAGGAAAGTAATATTCCAAATCATGTGGCAATGAAGCACAGTGCACAAATGCTTGAGAAAATGAGCTATGTTAAAGATGGTGGTGATCGTATGGATATTCCTGAAGATTTAAGACCGAAGTCTGGAGATGTCAGAAAATATATCAGATATGATAGCACGAAACCATCGGTTTGTGTGACTGGAGATATGAGAAAGATTTTTCATTATGAACAGAATAGGGCATTAACCGCAAGAGAACTTGCACGAATACAATCATTTCCAGATGATTTTATTTTTGAAGGTACATCTATTCAGATTCAACAACAGATAGGCAATGCTGTGCCACCGAAGTTGGCTTACCAGATTGCTTTGCAGGTAGAGGAGGCACTGGATAATGGCAAAGTATCCGAAAGTAAACTATATAGGAAACAAAGAGAAGTTAGTTAATTGGATAATAGAGGAGATGCCAGTAAAAAGTGGCACTGTATTAGATATATTTGCTGGTGGTTGTTCCGTATCCTATGCATTGAAGAATAGTGGATATTCGGTTATTGCAAATGATATATTGTATGCGGATTATGTTATAGCTAAAGCATTAGTAGAGAATTCAGATACAAAGTTATCAACAAGCGTATTTCATACAGAAGTAAGTGAAAAAAGAGTAAAGGACTTAGCAGAGAAGTTTTCGTTTCTAACAGGTTGTTTGTATTATCAGGAAGAGGTGCAGGAATTAAGTAAATTAGTTGCAATTGCAGAAAAGCTAAAAGGTTCGGAAAAGTATATGATGCTTGCTTTAATTCGTAGAGCGATGATAAGAAAACTTCCGTATTCGAGAATGAACGTGCCTTGGGAACAGATTCAGAAACTGCGTGACGAAGACTACAGCTATATGAAGTATAAGCGAAAAAGAGCATATCATAATCAATCATTTGAAAGTCATATGCGTGAGAATATAGATGCATACAATGCTGCTGTTTTTGCTAAAGAAGAATGTAAGGTATATAACTGTGATGCCTTTGATATGGTAAAGAAAATAGATTTTGTAGATGTGGTTTATATGGACCCGCCGTATCCTTCAACAATGAACAATTATGATGCTTTTTATGGTATGTTTGATGAAATGTTTGATAAGAAAAGAAAACATACAGATTATACACAGAAGGCAAGCTTTCTTACTAATATGGACAAACTAATAAAAAAACTCGTAGGAAAAACACGATACATAGTGTTAAGCCAAAATACACGTGTTAAACCCGGACCGGATGAGATTGAGACAATGCTTAAAAAATATGGGAAGGTTATAATTAAAGAAAAGAAACATAATTATCAGGTTACAGGTAAAGAAAACAAAAATGCAAGCAAGGAGTTATTGTTTATTCTTGAGATGGAGGTATAGATGGGAGCAGATAATACAAAGAAAGCAAAGGAAGAACAACAGTATGATTCCTATTGGAAACTTACCGTCGAGTACTCAGATATTCATGGTACACCGTTCAATAATGTGTTGGATTTAATAGTAAAGTTTATAGATAGTCATAAATTATCAAGTGTTGATTGTACAGCAGAGTTAAACAAAAAGCTACAGGATATTGTTAATAGAATAAATCCCAAAGAGGATATGGCTTCTGTAAGAAAATCCATTAATCAATTTATTAAGCTTGGATTTGTTAACCCAGGATACAAAGGATATCATCCCTTAACCAAGAAATTTTTGCTATGCAAAGATGAAAAGGAAAGGGAATTAATCTTTACACAGATTTTTTATGAATGTGGCAGCCTTAATTCTTCATATACAAACGATTGTACTGATCATAAAGAGGTTAATTTTTTGCTGAAGACATTGGCATATAATGGTCAATTGACTAAAAATGATTTGATGGGATTGATGGTTACAGATGTTTCAAAATATAAAAGAGGATATTTGTTACCGGAAGAATTAGAGTTGCAATATCAGTATGCGTTATCAATAAATTTTGATGAAAATAAGTATAACCAGATTGAATATTTGATAGGATTTCTTAAATATATGCCTGAACTTGTGTATGAAAATGGTGTATTGGAGTTTGAAGATCAAAAGTCTGTTGTAGCAGGAAATGATGTTGTAAGTGTAAAACGTGATCCCATTCTTATGCGTATATATAGAAAACTTTTATTTGAAGAGTCTATGTCTGTTTATGATAGACTTATATGTTATGCTTGTCACTTGCCATGGAAAGGGCTGGTTGCGTCGCATATAAAGCCGTTATCGACTTGTATTAAGCAACAAAAAATGCAAGAAGCTTATGATAAGAATAATGGTTTGCTACTTAGTCCTAATTTAGATGCGTATTTTGATAAATTTGATATTACCTTTGATGATGATGGAAGTATTATTCTTGGAAAGAATATTCCGCAGAAAATAAGAGAAATCATTAAAGATTATCAAATAGATAAGGAGGTTTTGAATGAAGAGCGAAAGAAATATTTACAGTATCATAGGAATGTTTTTGATGCGAAAAATATGTAGTAATAGTTCAGAAAAGATAGTTTTGGTAGTTTGATTATACTATCATAGGTATTATCGATATGAAATATTAACGTACAAAGAATGTTATTGGAGGTAAAATATGTATCAGAAATTAAAAAAGGAAATAAAGGAAATTATAGAAATTGTAAAACAATGTCCAGATGCATTACAAGAAAAGTGTTTTGAACTTTTATTAGAAAATTTTATTAGTGCAAATAAGGAGTTGGATACAGATAATGTGACTGATATTAAAGTTGAAAAAATAGGGGATGAATCAGAATGTCAGATAATAACTGAAAATATTGAAAAAGAGGAGGAATTTTCTTGTGATGAGGAAATTTCGTTGAAAGATTTTCATATCAAAGTTAGAAAATTTTTAGAAACAAATAATATTGGCATAGACATAATTAATTCGTTGTATTATAAGGAAAATGAAAGGTTGATGCCATTATATGAATCATTAAATACTACAAAAATGGCAGAGAGTCAGATTAGACTTGCGTTACTTACAGCATTTGAAAATTCTTTTTCAAATCCCAATGGAGATATGACATTCAATGGTAAAATCGTTAGACAGAGATGCCAAGATATGAAGTGTTATGATACAGCAAATTTTTCAAGCATCTTTAAAAAGTATTCTTTTATGTTTGATAATTGGAGTGAAAAATATGATAAAACGATGGATTATTCATTATCATCTGAAGCAAAAAAAGAATTAGCGAAAGTGATTTTATCGTTAGCAAAAGGTGAATAAGGATGGTAAAAGAAAAACTAATTGACGAACTCAAGACCTTTTATGAGCAGATAAAAATTGTTCATAAAAAAATAGCCAATAATAAGTCGGAGCAAATTACAAACAAAGCATTAAAAGAAGAATTGAATGAATTGGCTTCTTTGTGGTTTTCTGCTTTTTCCAAGGAACTATTGCAGTATGGGGTACAAGAGGATGCTATAACAACATATAATGATGCATTTAAAACAATATTGTCACTATCATTGAAAAATAATAGATGTTCATCGTATATCAAACAATTTCAAATTATCGAAAAAGATTTTGTTAATTGTACGATAATATTTATGCAAGTAGAGGCGGTGGAGTGTGAACAAAAACAATATACACAATTTAGCATGGAGGCAAATAAATTATTAGAGCGGCTTCCTGATAAAGAAGAAAATGAATATTTAAGGGAGGCAATTGGCTGTTGGGAGCATAATTACTTTAAGGCTGCTGTAGTTCTTGCTTGGTGTGCGGCCGTCGATAGAATACATAAAGTTATAGAAAAAAAGGGCTTTGAAGTGTTTAATCAGACATCATCCTATATGAAGGCTCAAACAACTGGGAGATATAAAAGATTTACTAAAGAATTTTCTGTTACTTCAATTAGTGAGTTGCAATTGGTATTTGATAGTGATCTTTTATGGGTTTTAGAAGGAATGCAAATGATTGATACTAATGAAAAAACACGATTATCAAGTTGTTTTGATATGCGATGTCACTCAGGGCATCCAGGAGCTGCGCCTATAACAAAGTATAATGTCTTGTCCTGTTTTTCAGATATAATAGAAATCATATTAGCTAATCCTAAATTCTCGATAGAAGACTAAATACTAGTGAGATGACGTGGAACGACTTGAGTAGCTCTCCGCATACAGCATGAATGCAACACTTGCTACATGGAAACCCTGTAATTTCGGGCTTTCCAAGATACCAAAACGTTCACAAAGAGATAATAAGCAGAACACTCAAAACCTTTGTAAACACTGGTTGGTAGTGTAAATTAATTTGTGTCTTTGGTAAAAAATGGCTCCATTTTGGTAAGAATTACGGTATGTAAATTTTTATCGAAAAGGAGCATTTTTTATGGCACTTGCAAAGGAACAAATTCGACAGATTATCTCTCAAAATGACATTTCCAGCGTTACGGATGTCTACTCCCTGCTCAAAGACAGTTTTAAAGATATTCTGCAGGAACTGATGGAAGCAGAGATGGATGCAACTCTTGGCTACGAAAAGAATCAGAAGGGTAACTTAGTTACCAACAATAAACGTAATGGGCATTCGCCTAAATCAATCAAAAGCCAGTATGGGGAATTTCAGCTGGATATTCCAAGAGACCGCAATGGGGAATTCGAGCCAAAGCTGATCCCAAAATATCAGCGTGATGTGTCCGGCATAGAAGAGAAAGTCCTGTCTCTGTATGCCAGAGGGATGAGTACCAGAGATATCCACGATCAGCTGCAGGATCTTTATGGCATTGAACTGTCTGCTGAAATGGTCAGCAAGATCACGGATCGTATCCTGCCAGAAATCAAAGAATGGCAGTCCCGGCCGCTGAATCCGATCTATCCATTTGTATTTATGGACTGCATTCACTATAAAGTACGGGAAGATGGACGGATTCTCAGCAGAGCCGCTTACATTGTACTGGGCGTTACTGTAGAGGGGTATAAAGATATCCTGAGCATTACCGTTGGTGCCAATGAAACTTCTAAGTTCTGGTTAGGAATGCTGAACGATTTAAAGAACCGTGGCGTACAGGATGTGCTGTTCTTCTGTGTGGACGGGCTTCCTGGCTTTAAAGAGGCAATTCAGGCCGTTTATCCGCAGTCTGAGATTCGGCGCTGTGTCATCCATATGCTGCGTAATTCCTTTAAATATATCAATTACAACGACCTGAAAAAGTTCTCTTCTGACTTCAAGGCAGTGTACAATGCTCCGAATGAAGCAGCTGCATTATCGGAACTGGAAGGGATCAAAGAAAAATGGGGAAAGAAATATCCGTATGCAATCAGCAACTGGGAGAATAACTGGCAGGATGTAAATTCATTTTTTCAGTTTTCCGGAGAGATCCGCCGGATCATGTACACGACAAATATCATCGAAGGACTGAATCGTCAATACCGGAAAGTGACAAAGACCAAGAGTGTATTTCCGAGTGACAGTGCCCTGGAAAAAATGCTGTATCTGGCAAGTGGAAATGTGATCAAAAAATGGACGCAGCGATACCGTGGCTGGGATCAGGTACTCAACCAGCTGCTGGTCCTGTATGGAGAACGTCTGAATCAGTACCTGTAAACAGAGAATGACCGGGAGCAGTAAAACAAACAGCTCTCCCGGTCACACTTGCTATATTTTATTCTTTCGGCATTAACAGTATTGCCAGAAATAACCCGTCTTATTCTTGAGGCCGGGTGTGGGCAGCGCCCACGAAAAGCAGTAAACAGGTTAATGTCTGTTTTTTATGCAAAAAATCAACAAAACAGGTATAACTTTGCGGAGACAGGCAATACTCTGAATAAGAAAATCATTCGACATACAAAAAAGCAAATGGTTCGTCAAAAAACGATACATATCTGATTCAAATCAAAGCGGTCTCATTTCTTTAAAGACGCAGAAAAATTTACAGCCTCTCATTCAGTGGTATCTCTTTTTGGGGGTGTCAGTGGTATTCTCCGCTATGCCATACCCAGGATTTTTTTCTACTGCACCATGTAAATCCCAGTTCTTTCAGCTTGTCTTTGTACTGGAAACAATCAAAGCACCAAATCCAACTACCGATTATTTCAATCGTGATATTAAAGCCTATAATTTCATTCACAATAGCCTTAAATTGCTCGTTTTCCTCTTGGGTATAAGATTGGTTGTCTGACTTGTTTTCTTCGCTTAAAATGGCAAACAAATCGTCATATTGACTATTTATCTCTTGCATTTCTTTCACATTACCGCCATTATCGGGGTGGTATTTCTTCAACAACACCCGATACATTTTCCTTAGTTCCTCTACTGTTTTTACTCCTGCAAAATACTTCATACTTCAACAACTCCTTTCGGTTAAATAAAATATGAGCCTTTTAAAGCCTTGCGCGGGGCATAAAAAAAGAACCTCATACAAAGTGGGTGGGGTTCATAACTAAAGAACTTTTTCAAGAACCATAAGCTAAGTGGCTCTCAAAAAATATATAAAATTTTTATCTATATTGGTGCTTGTTGGTGTTTATTTGGTGTTTAAAGTTACAACAACATAGAAAAAGTTATGATAAGATAACATAAGAATCACTGCTAAAACACTGAATTTATGGGAACTTATGAAAAGTTAGAATAACTTAGAAAATGTAATGGTTAGTTCAGCAAGCGATAATTTCATTCAAAAGCTATCAAAGTCCCCCAAAACCGCGGTTTTCGGGGATTTTTGTTTAACCAATCCTCTTGGCATCTGACTCATTAAACCCGGCGATATCCGGGCTGTTTTGGGGGTTAATCCGACAAAATGGGTTAAAAAATGGGTTTAAGATAGAGAAGTAAGAACACCCCGAAGGCTGTTTTTTACAGTTGCACGTGATCTGTTTTTAAGGTCCCGGTGCAGACGGAAAGCAGCAGAAGTTTAAGAATTTGGCACAGCATAAGCATTGTTTGGCGTCCAACTCTGATAAAAGAGTTGGGCGCTTTTTGCGTTCTTAGGAGGAATGATAAAAATGAGTAAGAATGAAGAAAATGTAGTGCAGATTCCATTGAACAAACTGCAGACCTTTCCGGAGCACCCTTTTCGGGTTCGGGATGATCAGCTGATGCAGCAGCTGGTGGAAAGCATCCGAAATGTTGGTGTCTTGGTTCCGGCCATTGTCCGCAGGACCGATGACGGATTCTTTGAGTTGATCGGTGGTCACAGACGCAAGCACGCATGTGAGATTCTGGGAATGTCAAACAGCAACGAGAGCGGTTGATGATGGAATGTCCGGTGCAGTGTGGGTGTAATGCTCATGTTGCATCGGGCCTTTTTGTAAAAATAATTTTTAATAATGTTGATTTTCAACTGTTCTTAACTCAAATATTGCATCTTAACTCAAAAAGAGTTATAATACAGAAAAAGAGTTAAAATTGCAGGTGATGACATGGAATATCTCGATAAAGTTCTGGGAGTCAAGGTTACCTATGAGGATGTAGAGTTTAAGCATTTGCCCAATTTTATAGCCACAAGGTATCGCTTACAGATGGTGTCTATGAATGAACAGAAGATGATTTTTCTTTATCCTAAGACAGAACTGGAGCAGATTGAAGTGCTGAAAAAGCATATTGCTCGGATACAGAATAATGAGAACTTGCCTATTGTGCTGGTGCTAAAAGAACTTAGCTTTCGCCAGAAAGAATATTTGATTCGTGAGAAGATTCCGTTTATTGTAGATGGAAAGCAAATTTATTTGCCCTTTATGGCGGTGTATTTGCAGGAACGGTGCAGTGCCGAAAAAAAGCCACGAGAAGAAATGCTTCCATCGGCGCAGATGCTTCTACTGCATTTCATTTATGGAGGTGCACAAGAATTATCCACAAGTCAAGCTGCGAAGGACTTGGAACTGACACCTACTTCTATATCAAGGGCATCGAGACAACTTGAAGAAATGGGATTGTTGCATATCAGGAAAGTAGGTGTGCAGCGGATTTTGCACTCTGAGGATTCTCCGAAAATACTGTTCCAAAAAGCAGGAGATAAGTTGCTGAATCCAAGAAAACGGACGGTTTACATTCCGAAAGAATTGGTGGGAACAGAGCTGTTGGAAAGTGGATATTCGGCATTGGCAGAGTATTCCATGCTGAACACACCGAATGTCAGATGTTATGCGGCAGAAAAAATTTCTCAATGGAAAGATGTTATGACCAATAGATTGCAGAATTCGCAGGTGCAAGTGGCCGTAGAGATGTGGAGATATAATCCACGAAAATTGTCCACACGAAATACTGTAGACGAGCTTTCTTTGGCATTGACATTGAGAGAAGATGCAGATGAACGGGTTGAAGAAGCAGTAGAAGAAATGTTGAATGAACTGTGGAGGAAGATAGATGGTTACAGGAATTGATAGCTTTAAGGAATGGTTCAAGGGCAGTGAAGAATAATATGCCATCATTGGAGGAACAGCGTGTGACATTCTGATGACGGAAGAAGGTTTGGATTTCCGAGCAACAAAGGACATTGACCTTGTTCTGATTATAGAAGCAGTTGACGCAAATTTCGGAAAGAAATTCTGGGAATATGTAAAACAGGCGGGATATGAGCATTGCAACAAAAGTTCGGGAGTACCGCAGTTTTATCGGTTTAGTCACCCAATTACAAATCAATATCCTGCGATGATTGAACTTTTCACTCGAAAACTGGACGCTATTCAGCTTCCAGAAGATGCAGTTTTAACGCCGTTGCCGTTTTTAGATGATGGAAACCCATGAAAATACTCTGCATCACAGCACAAGGACTTTGATGCATTGGTCGTGACGCAAATGGTCACCAGGAGATAAACGGGTACCAGTTTACAGAAAACAGAATAGAATCATCTTTGATGCCTCGTTGGGAAACCAACGGGGTATTTTTTTGCCCCAATCCGGCTGCATAGGACACTAAAATAGTTAAAACGAACCGCAGGTAGTCCTGCAAGGACAACCAAAGGGCGCCTACGAGGCCAACGCGAAATCGGAGGATTCTTGTTAAACTTACCTTGTAAGGACGAAAGTCCGGATGTCCCTTGAAAACTGAATACTCATTCTTCAGGTACATTCCTGTTTGGTCGAGCCTTCGACTGCACGCCATGAAGCCCATCGGGGCGATAGCGGTTTCGCAGAAGCAAATGCCGGATTGCAACCGGCGGCGGTGTTAAAGCCAGACAGGGACAATGATACTTCCGTAATTCGCGGTCCGGCCATAAGGAAGGCGGGATGGTTAAATTCCAATGGAGCAGTGAAGCACACTGCCGCCTGTGAGAAATCCTATATCTCTGGGGTGATAAGAAAAAGTACAGAGAAACCATATTTTCAGAAAGCACTGCCGGGTGCTGTATCAGCATGATACGCGGTATTCTCTTCTATCTGCCGGCGGACATTATCCCGCTTGCGGGTGAGGGAGCGATGAAGGCGATCTCCGATACCACGAATGTTCTCTTTTTCAAAGGTGAAAATTGGGTTTGACGTCACGATGGTTGCGGTCTCGCTGACGGCCTGTATGATCGTCCTAAAAAAATTCGGTTCCGTTGGTATCGGAACGGTGATCGCGGCGGTTCTCGTCGGTGCAGTGATCGGCGTGCTGAACAATTTATATGGAGAAAAGCGTGATCTGCTTCTGGCAGGGGAAAATGGAAATTATTAAGGTGTGAAACGGCTGCCGGATATTTTTGATGATATTATTTAATGTACGTGAAGAGTAACACCATAAGCGGCATTGTGACAATCGCACACAGCGTTGTCACAACATTGATGGCGCTTGCGTATTTTGCGTCATTTCCATATACCTGGCACATTTGTGTGACCGTGGATGCGGAAGGCGTAATCACTGCCAGAAACACAATGAGCATAATTTTTGGCGCATCGGAAGAAAGTGCCGCAAGCCGGCTTAGCTTAATCAGGGCAAGCGCGATGAGAGGAATAACAATCATTCTTAAAGATGAAATAATATATACGCGTTTATTTCCGAAAATTTTCTTGAGATCCATTCCGGCGAAAAGCATTCCGGTCACGATCATACTGGCTGGACCAATCATATTTCCAACGCTTGAGAGGGTGTTGTTTAATATTTCAGGCAGATGAATTTGGGCAAAAAATAAAATCGCTCCAAGTGCAATCGAGATCATATTAATATTTAAGACAATTTTTCTCCAGTCGTAGGAAGTCTCCCGGCTGATAATTTTCTTGCAGTGCGTCCAGATGAAGACGAGCTGTACACTCATGAAAACACATCCATATAGAACCCATTCCTGTCCAAGAATAAAAGTTACAATCGGAACAATCAGGTTTCCGGAGTTTGAGTAATAAATAGAGGCAATCTCGACTTCATTTAAGCAAAAAAGTTTCCCCATGAAGGAGACTATAATGAGAAGAAGTATCTGAAGCATCACGGATGCGATAAAGGCAGTCAGAAGACCATGTACAGTTTCAGGAGTATAATTGACCTGAAAGGCATTGATAATGACACAGGGAATAATCAAATACAGCACAATTTTAGATAAAACCTTGCTGTCCTCATCCGTTACAATCCCGGCTTTCACAATGATAAATCCCATTAATATCATGAGAAAAAGCTCCAAAATCTGTTCCATTAAAAGTAAACTCATATGCATAAAATCACCGTACCCTTCTACTATAAATCCCATTGTCTGCTGACAATCATAGAGCTTTCGATGAAAAAATGCAAGGTTTCGTTTTGCCGGTTACGACAATCCAGTACAGAGAACGATGATTTATGAAAAAATGCTTGACATCCTTAAATGGATTGTGTACAATCTAAATATAAAAAGATTGTGCACAATTAAAAATGAAGCAATTTAAATAGATTCATTTTTAATGACAAAGAGAAAGGAGGGTAAGAGATGGGCATTTATGATTATTCTGTGGAGCGGCCGGACGGGACAACGCAGCCGTTGTCCGCTTATGAGGGAAAGGTACTTCTGATTGTGAATACGGCGACCGGATGCGGATTCACCCCGCAGTACCGGGAACTGGAGGAATTTTACCGGAAGTATCATGACAAGGGACTTGAGATTTTGGATATTCCGTGCAACCAGTTCGCGGGACAGACGCCGGGGACAGATGAGGAGATCCGCGAGTTCTGCACGCTGAAATATCACACCGGGTTCCCTCAGATGAAGAAATCCGACGTCAACGGCGGACATCAGCTTCCGCTGTATGCGTACTTAAAATCCCAGAAGGGATTTGCCGGATTCGGGAAAGGAGCGAAAGCAGCAGCGATGGGAATAATGCTCCGCAAAATAGATAAGAATTATAAGGAGAATCCCGACATCAAATGGAATTTTACGAAGTTCCTTGTGGACAGGCAGGGCACGGTAGTGGTAAGATTTGAACCAACAGGAGATATGAACGAACTGGAACGACAGATTCTTGCATTATTATAGATGCAGAGTGATACAGGGAATGGAGAACGGTATGGAACGAGTTGATATTGCCATTATTGGAACAGGACCGGCAGGTGTGTCGGCGGCGATTACCGCGAAAGTGAGAAATAAAAGCGTGCTGTTAATCGGCAGCAGGGAACTCAGCGAGAAGATGAGCAAAGCGCATCAGATTTTAAATTATCCGGGGCTGCCCAAGATCACCGGAGCGGATCTGGCTGCCGGGTACAAAAAGCAGCTGGCAGGTCTTGGCATCGAGGTGACGGAGAAGCGCGTGAACGCGGTCTATGCGATGGGAGATTATTTTGGAATCCAGGCGTCCGGCGAGATTCTTGAGGCGTCCACCGTCATTCTGGCGGCAGGAATCGTCATGGGAAAACCGTTCCCGGGAGAAAACGAGCTGTTAGGAAGCGGCGTCAGCTACTGCGCGACCTGCGATGCGCAGTTCTTCCGCGGGAAGGAAGTTGCGGTGATCGGATACGGCAGGGAAGCAGAGCAGGAAGCGGACTATCTGGCGGAGATTGTCGGAAAGGTGCACTATTTCCCGATGGGAAAAGAGGAGCCGCAGCTGTCGGATGCCATAGAGGTTGTGCATGAGCGGCCGAAAGCGATCGCAGGCACGCAGACGGTAAGTGCGCTTGAGACCGACGCGGGTACGCATCCGGTGGACGGCGTATTTATCTTAAGAGACGCGATCGCACCGTCACAGCTCGTGCCGGGACTTGCGACGGAGGAGAACCACGTAAAGGTCAATCTCCAGATGGAGACAAACCTTCCGGGACTTTTTGCATGCGGAGACATTGCCGGAAAGCCGTATCAGTATATCAAAGCGGCAGGACAGGGAAGTGTGGCGGCGCTGTCCGCGGTAGAGTATCTGGATAAGAAAAAAAGAGAGAAACAGACAGATATCGGGTAAAGGCGGAATCACAGAAAAAGTAAAAGTACAGAAAAAACAAGAAAAGACAGAGACAGAAACAAAAGCAGGAACAGCGATCAAACTATAATACACAGATCTAAGGAGGATTATCATGGTTAAGAAGATTCAGAACAATAATATGGATGAAGCGTTACAGGCAAAGGCAGCAGTGGTGGATTTTTCGGCAGTATGGTGCGGACCGTGCCAGATGCTTGCACCGGTACTCGAGGAACTGGCGGATGATCTGGACGGTAAGGTAGCATTTTACAATGCGGATACCGATGAGAATACACAGCTTGCGATTGCAAACGGCATCACAAACATTCCGGCGCTTTTATTCTTAAAGGACGGCAAGGTGGCAGGCAAGAATGTCGGATTCATGCCGAAGCCTGAACTGGAAGCATGGGTAAAAGGATGTATGGAGCAGTAACAGCACACAGAAGATGCGAGGTGGACACATATGGGATTTGAGATTCTGGATTTTCCGTGCGACCAGTTTGAACATCAGGCGCCGGGAACCAATGAGAAGATCGTTGCATTCTGTGATGCCAACTTTGGAATCACATTCACGCACTATGGGAAGATCGATGTCAACGGGGAACAGGCACTGCCGCTGTACCAGTATCTGAAGTCGCAGAAGGGATTTGTGGGATTTGACGAGGAACATCCGTTAGCGGCTATCGTGGAAAGTATGTTGGAGCGTACGCATCCGGATTATAAGGAGACACCAGACATCAAATGGAACTTTACCAAGTTTTTGATTGACAGAGACGGAAACGTGGTAGAGCGTTTTGAGCCGACGACGGATATGGATGTTGTCCGCGAAAAAATTGAGAATTATTTATAAGCGACGGGAGCCGGAATGAAAGATAAGTATGATGCTTTAAAATTAGAAAATCAGCTCTGTTTTCCGCTGTACGCATGCTCCAAGGAGATCGTGCGGCGTTACAAGCCATATCTGGATGAGATTGATCTGACCTACACGCAGTATATTGCGATGATGGTGCTGTGGGAGCATGGCAGGATCAATGTGAAGGATATGGGGGCGCTTTTGTACCTGGATTCGGGGACGTTGACGCCGGTGTTAAAGAAGCTGGAGCAGAAGGGCTACCTCACCAGAGAGCGCGACCGCGCAGATGAGCGTGTGTTAAATGTGACGATCACGGAGGCGGGAGAACAGCTAAAGGAGCAGGCGGTTGATATTCCGCGGAAGATGGGCGGCTGTATCGGACTGTCCGGGGAAGATGCGAGGGAGCTGTACCGCATCCTGCACAAGGCGCTTGCGTTGATGGAGCAGGGCTGAATGGGCAGATTGAAAATGTCGCGGCGTGAAAATAGTGGACAATATATCAAAAACTGATATAATGAATTCATAATTATTTAAAGGAGAGTTTGTTATGATTGAGAGAAGAAATATTGTCGTGTGTATTATTTTGTCGTTTGTGACCTGCGGAATTTATGGCATCTACTGGATGGTGTGCCTGACCAACGATGTGAATACGGTTTCCGGAGATGTGAACGGAACATCCGGCGGCATTGCTGTGCTGCTGACGTTTGTGACCTGTGGAATCTATGGCATCTACTGGGCATATAAGCAGGGAGAGAAGCTTGATTTTACAAAGAACAACCGTGGAATCCCGTCAAGCAACAGCGGTGTTTTGTATCTGATTCTCCAGATTTTCGGATTTGGAATCATCGGATGGGCGCTGATGCAGAACGAGCTGAATAAGCTGGCATAGTGAACTGGATTGTATGATGACGAAAAAGGCACGTTTGAAAAAATTGTTACTATATATGATGATACTTGGAATGGCGGGACTGCTGTACGGAATATTTGTGTCGTACACAGGGCTCGCCATTCCCTGTCTGTTCCGGAAGGTGACGGGACTGCTGTGCCCCGGCTGCGGCGTGACGGGAATGTGCGTGGCTCTCTTGCATCTTGACTGGAAGGGAGCGTTTTCCTGCCATCCGGTGCTGTTTGTGCTGCTGCTTCCGCTTACGGCAGTATTCATCTGCAGTGCGGCGGGATATGTGCAGGATGGACGATTCCGGTTCGCCCGCTGGCAGAATCTCATCCTTTACGTCAGCGTTGCTGCGCTTGCGATCTTCGGTGTGGTGCGCAATCTGGTGCGGTTTTTGTGAAAAACAGGCGAAAAATAGATTCAGAATAATTTAACGTGGTCAACACATGATCTTCACATTGGCTTTCTATACTAACCCTATCAAAAGAAAACAGACATTGACAGAGTCAGAGAGGAATGAAGATCATGAAATGGAAAAAATTAGTAACATTGGGCTGCGTTGTAGTTATGACGGTATCATCCGTAACAGCATGCGGCAGTAATACAACAGAGAACCAGACAGTAGAAGCAACAGAGCAGAGCGAGGAGAACCAGAGCGATTCTGTGATCGTGCAGGTTACAGCAGTTGACGGCGATCAGATTACAGCGGATGTAGGAACACTTACAATCGCAAGCGCAGATGCATCCGGAAATGGAGCACCGGGCGGGGACAACAGTGAAAGCGGCGCATCGGATCAGGACAACAGCGGAAGCGGAGCGCCGGGGGAGGCACCGAGCGGAGACGCGCCAAGCGGAGACAACAGCGGAAACGGAGCGCCGGGGGAGGCACCGAGCGGAGACGCGCCAAACGGAGACAACAGCGGAAACGGAGCGCCGGGGAAGGCACCGGGCGGAGACGCGCCAAACGGAGACAACAGCGGAAACGGAGCGCCGGGGAAGGCACCGAGCGGAGACGCACCGGGTGGTCAGATGCCGGGCAGCAGCTTTGAGGCTTCCGGTGAGAGCATTACCTTTACCTTGACAGACGATACGGCGATCACATTAGAGTACCTGCAGGGAAGCGGCGAGGGAACCGCAGATGACATTGCAGTCGGCAGCGTATTGGAGGTTGTTCTGGACGAAGACAACCAGGCAGTGTCTGTCACTGTGCGCAACTTAAATGCGGGCGGCGGATTTGGTGGAAGCAGTGAGGTGACAAACGGAACTTCTGCAAATACGATTACCGAGGACACCGGGGTGGACGGTGAGACTTACACATCCACCGGTGATGATGAGAACGCACTTCGTGTTGACGGAGCGACCGTCACATTAAAAGATATTACGATCGAGAAGACAGCCGGCTCCTCATCGAACACAGAGGATGGAGATTTTTACGGACAGAATGCCGGACTTCTGGTGTTAAACGGCGCAACGGCAACGATTACGGGAGCAACGGTCAACACCAGTGTCACCAACGGTAACGGTGTGTTCAGCTACGGAGAGGGCACCGTTGTAAATATTTCGGATTCCATAATCCGCACGACAGAAAATAATTCCGGCGGTATCCAGACAACCGGCGGCGGCACCATGAACGCCACAAATCTGGATGTCGAGACACAGGGAAATTCCGCAGCCGCAATCCGAAGCGACCGGGGCGGCGGTACGGTCAATGTGGACGGCGGTTCCTATGTGACAAACGGAACGGGAAGCCCGGCAATCTACTGCACAGCAGATATCAGTGTGTCAGACGCGACTTTGACAGCGAATGCCAGCGAGGGCATTGTGGTAGAGGGCAAGAATTCCGTTGCATTGACAGACTGTGATGTGACAGGAAATATGAGCAATACCTATAACGGAGACTCGGATGAAAATATTCACTGTATTATGATTTATCAGAGCATGTCCGGTGATGCTGATGTCGGAGAGGCAGCATTCTCTGCAGAGGGCGGCAGCATTACAGCAAAGACAGGAGATATGTTCTATATCACTAATACGGATTGTGAGATTACACTCAAGGATGTCGCATTTACACTTGCCAATGATGTATTCCTTCGCGTGGAAGGCAACTCTTCCTCCCGCGGATGGGGCACAGAGGGCGCAAACGGCGGAGATGTGACACTGACGGCGGATTCACAGGAGTTTACAGGCAATATTCTCGTGGATGAGATCTCAAGCCTGGTGCTTACAATGAAGAACGGCACCAGCTACGAGGGCGCTATCAATCCGGACGGAGACGGCGGTATGGTTGACGTGACCCTGGATGACGACTCCACCTGGACACTGACCGGCGACAGCTATATCACAAGCTTTGACGGTGATACCTCCAATATTACGGCAAACGGATATCATCTGTACGTGAACGGAGAGCAGGTACTGTAACAGATTGGAGAGGCGGATGAAAAAGAGGCTGCCACATATCACAGGTGGCAGTTGATGATAAGTAATATTATGAGAAGCATACCGTTACGATTTCGGGTGGAATGCCTAGGGAACATTCTGTTCAAAAAATGCGGCATTTCTAACCAGCCGGTGGCTGCATCTGCGATGATCCGTGTCTTTCCAAGTTTGGAGCACTCCGACGGGGCATGTCCGCACTCCGGAAGACAATTTGTAGGACTTTCGTGCAGCACTTACCAGCACTCCCGCAATAGAACATAACCGCGCGAAGCCGATGTCTGAGTCGTCATCTGCCATAACTTCAATAGCAGATGACGGCGAGTTTCGGTTCGCGCGGTTTTATAATGTCTATGAGGGAGTGCCGTTAGTGCTGCCAGAAAGTCCGCCCATTGTCTCCGGTGTGTCGGACATGGACCCGTCAGTGTCCAAACGTGGAAGAGACACGGAATCAGATGCAGTCATCCGGCTGGAAGAAATACACACATTTTTCTCCAACGAATGTTTCCTATGCAGTTCCACCCGGAATCTGCATCATGTGCTTCCTGTAATATTACTTATCTCGTCTAACAGGACAATCTGCTGAATGTGGCAACTTTTTTTCGAGAGAGATTATGTATTTTAGTGGAATTACATCAGACGCTCCGGAAGAATTTCGGATATGTGGAAAAAGGCAGCGAAAGTGTGCTATAGTGAATGAAAAGAATACAATCATACTGGAGGGGAGCAGAGATGGAACTGCTGGATATTGTGGACGAAAAGGGAAATCCGACAGGAGAGACAGTGCCTCGGGAGGTGGCACACCGTGAGGGAATCCGGCACCGCACGGCGCATGTGTGGATTTTTCGCAGACGCGGCGGAGTAGTGCAGATCCTTTTGCAGAAACGAAGCGACAATAAGGATTCAGATCCGGGCTGTTATGACATTTCAAGCGCCGGTCATATTCCTGCGGGGAGTGATTATATTCCTTCCGCGGTGCGGGAGCTAAAGGAAGAACTGGGTGTGGATATTAACGGCGATGAACTGATTTATTGTGGACAACGCCGGTTCCGGTTTGAAAGGGAATTCCACGGCAGCATGTTCCGCGACAACCAGGTCAGCAACGTGTATGCACTCTGGCTTGACCGCGAGGAGGAAGATTTTATACTGCAGGAGGAAGAAGTGTCGGAGGTCCGGTGGATGGACTTTGCGGACTGTGTAGATGCGGTCAGAGAGAACCGAATTTCTCACTGCATTTACATGGAAGAACTGGAACTTCTGAAAAATGCACTGCATCTGCATTGATTCGAGGGAGGCAGAGAAAAAGGCTCAGTATTTCCAACGGAGGTCCAGCCGGTAGTGCCCGTCCTTCACTGTGATCGGCAGATAGTCAGAGTATGTCTCCTGTGCCTCCTTGGAGTAATAGCGGATGGTAACTGCGGTTGCCCAGGGGGTGTCGTGATATACGGTAGTTCCCTCCAGCAACGAAAGATCCCCCACGTTTTTTCGGAAATACACCAAATCATCATGAAAATATTCTTCTGTGTCTTCCGCGGTTACAGGGATATCTCTGCCGTTATAGGAAAGCGCGGCGAGGGAGCCATAATCCTCCTGCTGTAAAAGCGCGCAGACCTGTGCGGCAAAATCATCGGTATCCTCCCGGCAGACATATTTGCCGGTTGAAAATGGGAGAATATGCCGTCTTGCCGGAATGTACTTCAGGCGTTTTGGATCGGAACTTTTATAGAAAATGGTGCCAAGTACAGACGAGCCGTCTGCACCGGCGCGTGCCACGCGGTTTCCGGTGAAAAATGCCTGACCGAGTGAAAGATCTGCAGTATAGCGCGTTCCATCAACCTCATATTGCACGGTTACTAGGTAATCGGAAAAACGTCTGATGATACCGGAATCGTAGGCACCGATACTCTGGTCATATTCGGTTCGCTCCACATGAAGGACTTCGTAATCATCCGGCGTGAGCCGGCCGGTATAGGCGATACTTAAAAAGATGGTTTGAAAAAGAGTAAAAACGAGTCCGAGTACAACCAGCCACAGGGCGAGATAGAGAATACCGCCATATCTGGATTCGCTGATGAAACGCCCGAGACGGGTCGCACAAAAACGCGAAAAATGGGGGCGGAACCATCGGTTGTGATTGCCCGGGCTGTCTGAAAATGTCGACTTCATAGAAAATCTCCTGAATATAATGAGCTATAAACGGGTTTGTGAAAGTTGTATCAATAGCAGTATAGCATAAAAAGGCGGGATTTTCCATTATTTGACAGGCGGGAAACGCTGTATTAAGATAAGGGACAGATTTCTGGCAGAAGGAGAAGACAGTTGGAGCAGATAAAGTATTATATGGCACCCATGGAAGGCGTTACCGGATATGTCTACCGGAATGCATACGCAAAATATTATGGCGGGATCGAACGCTATTTTACGCCGTTTGTGGCGAATAAAAAGCTTGGGCACCGGGAGAAAAATGACGTCTGCCCGGAACATAATGCGGGAATGGCGGTCGTTTCACAGATACTTACGAACCGCGCAGAGGATTTTCTGGCGATTGCAGAGATTCTGAGGGAGTACGGGTACGATACGGTCAACCTGAACCTTGGCTGCCCGTCGGGCACGGTGGCGGCAAGAGGACGCGGTGCCGGATTTCTTGCGATGCCGGACGAGCTGGATCATTTTCTGGAAGAGATTTTTGAAAAATGTCCGCTCCGGATCTCCATCAAGACACGGATCGGAAAAGAGAACCCTGCGGAATGGGGGCGCCTGCTTGCCATATATGAGAAATATCCGCTGGAAGAACTGATCGTACACCCGAGGGTGCAGACCGATTTTTATAAGAACCAGGTCAATCTGGAGGCATTTGCACTGGCAGAGAAAAACAGCAGACATTCGCTCTGCTACAATGGCGACATTGTGGACGCAGCGTCTGCGGCATACATCCGGGAGGGTTTTCCGTCGGTGGATAAGTTCATGATCGGTCGGGGACTGATAAAGCGCCCCTGGCTTCTGGAGGAACTTTCCGCCGGCGGACAGGAAAAGCAGGAGCGAAAAGAGCAGTTTTACCGGTTTCACAATGCGATCCTGGAGGGATACCGGCAGCAGATGTCAGGGGACAAAAATACCTTATTTAAGATGAAGGAACTGTGGGCGTACTGGGGAGAAAACTTTACGGATGCGGACCGGCAGCTCAAAAAAATCCGAAAATGCGAGCGGGTTGCCGAGTATGAATGTCTGGTGGACGTGTTGCTTCGGGAAAAAGAGCTGTGCGTGTAGGAAAAGAGTGGGACGTGCGGGGAAAAACGAGAGATTTGTATGATATGACAAAAAAGAAGCTTTCCAATCTGTAACATTTGTATAAAAAAACGAAAGGGACTTTTTATTTGCTGCAAAAAGTATTATACTGTACTCCGTAGTATGCTTCATGAGAACTATAGGGGAAGAGGTTTTAGAGAGGGTATATGGAAAGCTATACGTTAGAGGAGAAAGTGCTTCGCAAGGTCATGCGGAATATTCCGATGGGACTGATTGTGAGCAAAGAGGGATTTCAGCGCAAGATTTACTATGTCAATGACACGGCGTGTGAGATTATGGGGTACACGCGGGAAGAGTATATCCGAAAGATGCAGGATGGATGGACAGATCTGATGGATGTCGACCTGCGGGAGGTCATCCGCGAGCACAATGAACAAATTCGTTCCGGGACGCCGTTTGAGGTGCTCTCGAGACCGCAGACGAAGAACGGCGGTTACAAGTGGATATTAAGCAGGGTGAATGTGCAGATGCAGGAGGGACCGCTCTGCTATGTCAGCTTTATGGATGTTACCGACCGGATGGAGCGGGAGGAACTGTGCCGGCAGGAGAACGAGGTGCTCAGGGAGCAGGCGATGCAGGACTCCTTTACGAAGCTTCTAAACCGCGGCGCGCTGGAGAAGCATGTCTGCGAGGCGCTTCAGGAGAGAGGCGGCGATGAGGAGGATGCATTCATTCTTCTGGATGTCGATAATTTTAAGCAGATCAATGACATTTACGGTCACGGAGTCGGGGATATGATTCTGATGCGGATGGCGGGAATCTTAAACGAAGTGTTTGGAGACCATTCCTGTATCGGCAGGATGGGCGGCGATGAATTTGCTGTTTTCCTCAGAGACATCGGCGACCGGAGAGAGATTGAAGAGAAGATTCAAAAGCTTCTTACGGAGGTACGCGCCGAAAAAGAACGGATGCACCTGAGCAAGGAACCAACAGCCAGTGTCGGCGTTGCATTTGTGCCGGAATCGGGAAGCACGTTCGTGGATGTGTACCGGGCGGCGGATCAGGCGCTGTATCACGTGAAGAACTCGACGAAGAATGGAATGGCGTTCTATGATTTTGTATAATTTTTCCTATTGAAAAAAATCATCATATACTGTAAGATTAAGATGTTATATGACTGACGGAACAAGTGGAAGAACCACATGGAGTATAACGTATCTAATGCCGACCGTCTGGGCGAATGTACCCGGGCAGTCGGCTTGTTTTGAATCAGGGTGCTTTTTATCGAAAAAGCACCCGGGATTCTCACCTCTGAGACAAAAGATGCTTTGGCTCAAAAAGCATAAAATACCCACTGAGAGTAAGACAAGACAAACACGCCTGGCAACAAAACTTGATATTGACAGGGAAAAGCACGCTATGCTATAGTCATAAAGGTTAGCTGTAACTAACTAATATCATGTTTTGGCAATGCTGCCTGCGGGCAGGGAACATAATCACATTACAAAGTAAGCAGGAGGAAGAATCATGCAGAATGAATGGAGAGGCTTTCAGCGGGGAAGCTGGGAGGAAGAGATCAATGTCAGAGATTTTATCCAGAAAAACTATACGCCTTACGACGGGGACGACAGCTTTCTGGAAGGACCGACGCAGGATACGACAGATTTATGGAACGAAGTGTTAGAACTGTCGAAGCAGGAGCGCGAGGCAGGCGGTGTCCTCGATATGGATACCAAGATTATCTCCACGATCACATCCCACGGACCGGGCTATCTGGACAAGAGCAAGGAGAAGATTGTCGGCTTTCAGACAGATAAGCCGTTCAAGCGTTCCCTGCAGCCGTACGGCGGAATCCGCATGGCAGTGAAAGCCTGCGAGGATAACGGCTACCATGTAGATCCGGAAGTGGTGGAATATTTTACCACGCACAGAAAGACACACAACGCCGGTGTATTTGATGCTTACACACCGGAGATGCGCGCATGCCGTTCGGCACACATCATCACGGGACTTCCGGATGCATATGGCCGCGGACGTATTATCGGCGATTACAGAAGACCGGCACTCTACGGTGTGGATCGCCTGATCGAGGACAAGGAAGAACAGCTCGCAACGACCCGTACGATCATGTACTCGGATGTCATCCGTGAGCGTGAGGAGCTTTCCGAGCAGATCCGCGCGCTCAAGATGCTGAAAGAGCTTGCAAAGATTTACGGTTGTGACATTTCCAAGCCGGCGAACAACGTGCTGGAAGCGACGCAGGCGGTATATTTTTCCTACCTTGCAGCAGTCAAGGAGCAGAACGGTGCGGCGATGAGCCTTGGACGTACCTCCACGTTCCTCGACATCTATGCGGAGCGTGATCTCAGGGAGGGAACATTCACAGAGAAGGAGATTCAGGAGATCATCGACCAGTTTGTCATGAAGCTGCGTTGCGTGAAGTTTGCACGTACGCCGGAGTACAACTCCATCTTCGCTGGAGATCCGACCTGGGTAACGGAGTCGATCGGCGGAATCGGTGTGGACGGCAGGCACATGGTGACGAAGATGTCCTACCGCTATTTAAATACACTCAACAACATTGGAGCAGCGCCGGAGCCGAACATGACCGTGCTCTGGTCGGTACAGCTTCCGGAGAATTTTAAGCGTTTCTGCGCACAGACATCCATCAGGCACTCTGCGATCCAGTACGAGAATGATGATATCATGCGCGTGGTACACGGGGATGACTACGGAATTGCATGCTGTGTATCCTCTATGCGCATCGGCAAGGAGATGCAGTTCTTTGGCGCCCGCGCTAACCTTGCAAAGTGCCTTCTGTACGCGATCAACGGCGGTGTAGATGAGATCAGCGGCAAGCAGGTCGGACCGAAGTACCGCCCGATCACTTCCGAGTACCTGGATTACGACGAGGTGTGGGATAAGTATAAGGATATGATGAAGTGGCTGGCAGGTGTTTATGTCAATGCCTTAAACATCATTCATTATATGCATGACAAATACTGCTACGAGAAGCTGGAGATGGCGCTTCATGACAAGAAGGTGCGCCGCTGGTTCGCGACCGGAATCGCTGGTTTTTCTGTTGTGGCGGATTCCCTGTCTGCCATCAAGTATGCGAAGGTAAAGCCGATCCGCGATGAGAACGGAATCACTGTAGACTTCGAGGTGGAGGGTGACTTCCCGAAATACGGAAATGATGACGACCGCGTCGACGACATTGCAAAGGAAGTGCTTCACACATTCATCGGCTATGTCAAGGGCAACCACACCTACCGCGGCGGAATCCCGACGACATCGATCCTCACGATCACATCCAACGTATCCTACGGCAAGAACACAGGTGCGACACCGGATGGTAGAAAGAAGGGGGTTGCCTTTGCACCGGGCGCAAACCCGATGCACGGACGCGACACGAACGGTGCGGTAGCATCTCTCGCGTCGGTAGCGAAAATGCCGTTTATGGATTCCCAGGATGGTATCTCCAACACGTTTACCATCGTGCCGGATGCACTCGGCAAGGATGAGACGGGCGAGGAGCAGAACCTTGTGGCGCTGCTGGATGCTTACGTCGAGAAGGGCGGACATCACTTGAACGTCAACGTATTGAACCGCGAGACGCTTTTGGATGCACAGAAACACCCGGAGCAGTATCCGCAGCTCACAATCCGTGTTTCCGGATATGCGGTAAACTTTATCAAGCTGACCAAAGAGCAGCAGGACGAAGTCATTGCAAGAACCTTCCACGAGCGCATGTAGTTCATGTGGAAGTGATACAGACAGGATAAATCGCGCGAACCGGAACCGGTGCCCTGCTGCTTTTGCGGCAGGGACACCGGGATACGCCGGCTCGCGCGATTGCATTATGAATATCAGACGGATGGGATCAAAAAGGAGGACTTTATGGGAAAAATTCATTCGATGGAAAGCTTTGGAACGGTGGATGGACCGGGAGTCCGCTTTGTGGTGTTCTTTGAGGGATGTCCCATGCGCTGCCTGTACTGCCATAATCCCGATACCTGGCATCTGGAGGACGGGCAGGAGATGAGCGCGGAGGAGATCCTTTCGCGCATGGAGCGCAACCGGTCGTTTTACCGGACCGGCGGAATCACTGCGACCGGCGGAGAGCCGATGCTCCAGATTGATTTTTTGACGGAGCTCTTTGCAGGGGCAAAGGAACGCGGGATTCATACCTGTCTGGACACGTCGGGCATTATGTTCCCCGGGTGTGGCGGCACGTCGGAGGAGGAGCGGGAACGCTTAAAGAAGGTGGATCTGTTGCTCTCAGTGACGGATCTTGTGATGCTTGACATCAAACATATGGATGCGGAGGAGCACCGGAAGCTGACCGGACAGGACAATGAGAAGATTCTTGCGTTTGCAAGGTATCTGGATGAAAAACAGATACCGGTCTGGATCCGGCATGTGGTTGTTCCGGGGATCACGTTCCGGAGGGAAGAACTGGAGGCTCTGGGACGGTTTCTTGCGACACTTTCAAATGTGGAAAAACTGGAGGTGCTTCCGTATCACTCCATGGGAAAAGTGAAATACGACAACCTTGGCATGGATTATGCATTAAAAGATACGCCGCAGCTCACCAAGGCGGAGGCGAAGAGCGCGGAGAGCATCATTCTGGAGGCAATGCGTCAGGCGAGAAACGTCTGACTGCCGGAACGGATCGTGCAGGGAATGATAGAGAAAGTGCATGAAGTAAACGATGCCGCGTCCAGTATGGCAGCTATCACGGAAGAACAGTCGGCATCCGCGGAGAAGATTGAGGCGACTGCGGTCAGCATTCAGGAACTGGCGGACATTGTTTCCGAGAACAGTGCAGATGTGCAGAAAGACTCGAAGGAGATGGAAAACACGGCCGAGACGCTGAAGGAACATATTTCCAGGTTTACGATTTAGAACTTGCAGAAGAGGTACTTTCGTATTATAGTGTAGATAGAGACTCAGATTAAGAAAGGAGCATGCATTATGAAGATCAAGAACATCACGGATATCGACGGATTTTTTAAGGTAATAGACTCCTGTCAGGGAAAAGTGGAACTCATTACCGGTGAGGGGGACAGACTGAACCTCAAGTCAAAGCTTTGCCAGTATGTGTCACTTACCAGTATTTTAAAGACGGATGTGGAGATTCCGGAGCTTGAGCTTGTCGCTTACGAGCCGGAAGATACAGAGAAAATTATTAAGTTCTTGATGAAGGGCTGAGAAAAAGAACCGTCAACACAGGTTGGCGGTTCTTTTTTGCCTTTTAAAAATTTAGAATTGAGGTATTTATGAAACCAGAAGAAACAGTATTTCACGAGATAACACTGCAGGATAAGGCATGGATGGATCAGAAGTTCGCGGAGGATGACCGGAATGCCTGCGAATACTCGTTTGCAAATAATTTTATGTGGAGAAATGTCTATCAGGTCAGAGTGGCGGAGCTTCACGGCTGCCTGGTAGTTCGGTTTATAGATGGAGAGATTCACTGCTTTTCATTTCCGGTTGGAAACGGCGACAAAAAAGCGGCGGTGGAGGAGCTGCTTGCGATCTGCCATGAGGAGGGAATCCAGCTGCTGATAGCACCTGCCAGCGAGCAGGACCGCGCGCAGATGCTAGAGTGGTTCCCGGGAAGGTTCTTAATCGAGGGAGACCGGAACGACTATGACTATATCTATGCAAGAGAGAAGCTTGCGACGCTTGCCGGCAAGAAACTGCACGGAAAGCGCAATCACATTGCCCGCTTTAAAGATTCGGGAGACTGGTCTTATGAGCCGATGACAGCTGAAAACATAGAAGAATGCCGCACGATGACGTATACGTGGATTCACATGCGCGAGGAAAAGTGGAATGAGGAGATGAACCAGGAGATCTCGGTACTCCATGAGGCGTTTGATCATATGCAGGAGCTGGGACTTGTCGGCGGAGTGCTCCGGAGAGACGGGCAGATCGTCGCGTTTTCGATCGGGGAGCGGCTGAACTCGGAGACGTTCGTTGTGCACTTTGAAAAGGCGTATCCGGATCTTCAGGGAGCGTATCCGATGATCAACCAGCAGTTTGTCCTGCATGAATGTGAAGGGTATGCGTATGTCAACCGCGAGGAGGACACTGGCGATCCCGGACTCAGAAAGGCAAAGCTTTCCTATTATCCGGATATTCTCCTTCCAAAATACGAACTGGAGGAGAGCGGGGTGGTCTATGCGGACCCCGAGCGGGATGCGCCGTATATTCAGGAAATCTGGCAGAAATGCTTTGGCGACGAGGAAGATTATATTCAGTTTTATCTGAAGCACCGAATGACGAGAGAGAATATGCTCGTGATTTTCCGGGATGGAAGACCGGTATCGATGGCAAGTTTTCTGCCGGTGCAGTACCTGTGCAACGGAGCGTATGTGGACGCGCGCTATGTGTATGCGGTTGCGACACTGCCGGAATACCGGGGACAGAAGCTTGCGGAACAGATTCTGCGCTTTGCAGAAGAAAAATATCAGGTGCCGCTCATTCTGTCGCCGGCCGAGGAGTCGCTGATCCGTTACTATGAAAATCTGGGATTTAAGAATGCATTCCAGGGAGAACGCAAAAATGTGAGCGGCAGTGACATTACGGCGCTCGAGGTAAAGGACACGGAGCCGGTTGCATGCATGGAGCCTGTCACACCGGAGGAGTATGTACGGATCCGGGATGAAAAGTGCGCGAAGGAAGGGTATGTACACTGGGATGTGGATGCGGTTTCCTATGCGATGGAACTCGCGGCAAGCTGCGGCGGCGGTACGGCGGCAGTCAGCTGTGAGGATAAAAACACACGGAATGAGCAGGAAGATGACAGGGATATTCTGATGTATGATATCCGGGAAAAAGAGCTCGTGATACTGGAGACAACGCTGTCGGACGACGCTCTCTCACAGGTGCTTCCGCAGCTTATGGAAGAGACGGGAACCAGCGCAGCATCGTACGGACGGGAGCGGGGCATGATCTGGCTGCCGGAGACGATGGCAGATCTGCCGGTTGCGGGCGACGGTTATCTCGCACTGACGCTTGGTTGATGAATTTTCAGAAAAAATTATGAAAAATGCATAAATTTTCTTGCTATAAAGCCAAAATATGTTATAATATAACCATGATATATCTTGTATCAAATAAACGGCAAAGGGGTTGGACATCATGAGAATTAAGATTACAGGAAGAAACATCGAATTAACAGAGGGGCTGAAGGCAGCAGTGGAGGATAAGCTGAACAAGCTTGAGAAGTATTTTACACCGGATACCGATGTATATGTGACGCTGAGCGTGGAGAAGGAGAGACAGAAAGCCGAGGTTACAATCCCGGCAAAAGGAAATTATATCCGCTCCGAGCAGGTAAGCAACGATATGTATGTATCCATTGATCTTGTGGAGGAAGTGATTGAGCGTCAGCTTAAGAAATACAGAACCAAGCTGGTGACAAAGCAGCAGAATGCATCCGCTGTATTTAAGCAGGAATTCCTGGATGGAGCCGCAGACGAGGATGAGGAGATCAAGATCATCCGTACCAAGAAGTTCTCCATGAAGCCGATGTATCCAGAAGATGCATGTGTGCAGATGGAACTGCTGGGACATGACTTCTTCGTATTCATCAATGCAGAGACGGAAGATGTCAATGTGGTATATAAGAGAAAAGGCAACACCTACGGACTGATCGAGCCGGAGAATTAAGAGCGTTTGAGATGTGCTGTCTCATAATGAACTGATATATTTACAGAAAGAAGAGGGAGAACCGTATTGCAGATGCGGCACTCCCTCTTCTTTTTGTGGAGAAAAAAGGAGTTTGAGCTGACAGAGGGCGCTTTCTGTAAAATTTTTTGTGCAAAGGGGTGTACAGTTAGTACTAAAGTATCTTATAATTGTAGTTAAGCGCGCCCTGCGTGTGCGAGAGGTAGAAAAGTTAATCATGTGTGAAACAAAAGAAAAGGGCTCAAGTAGGAAAAGCTACGGACATACAAATGTATTGGTGGATATGATGCAGAATTATCCGGGGTTTATGGATTATATTGCATATCAGTACCCATTGGAGGGAGAACGGATTGAATTATTGGAACAGATTCTGACCGCGCTTGCGGTGGGAAGAAAGCTGGAAGCGGAGCAGATGATTTATCATTATGGCAGTATGATTCACGGGAGGGATCTCATTGCGAGGCAGGTTTTTCTGTGGCTTTTGGGGATGGCAGAATACAGCAGACGTGAGTGTATAGCGGAAGAACGTAGATAAAAAGCAGGAAAGGGGTCGCAGCGCAGGGGCAGAGCTTTGAAAAAACAAGGAATATTCTTGTCATCAGATCGAAAAAGGTATACTATAAAGCGAGAAAAGTTTTGAAAAAGGAGAGACGGATACCATGAAGATAGTTGTTTTGGCAGGGGGGCTCAGCACAGAGAGAGATGTGTCCTTCAAGACAGGAGAGATGGTTACGAAAGCACTCAGAGAGAACGGACATCAGGTAATTTTACTTGATGTTTTTATGGGATATAGCGATAAGGAAGAAGATCTTACCGGAATTTTTGACAGAGCCGAGGCGGTCAGCGTCAAGGTGGCGGCGATTCCGGAGACCGCGCCGGACCTGGAAAAAGTAAAGGCGCAGAGAAAGGATCAGTCGGATAATTTCTTCGGACCGAATGTCATCGAGCTTTGCCGGATGGCGGACATCGTGTTTATGGCGCTTCATGGAGAGAACGGAGAGAACGGTAAGATCCAGGCGGCGTTTGACCTGTTTGGCATCCGCTACACAGGAACCGGATATCTGGGCAGTGCGCTTGCCATGAACAAAGGAATGGCAAAGCAGCTGTTCCTCGAGAATGGAATCCCGACGCCGAGAGGCACGTCCTTAAAGCGTGGCGAGGATGTGGCAAAGATCGAGACCTGTGGAATTCATTTCCCGTGCGTGGTAAAGCCGTGCAGCGGCGGATCAAGCATCGGCGTATCGATCGTGCACGACAAGGCAGAATACGAGCAGGCATTAAAGGAGGCATTCCGCTGGGAGAATGAGCTGGTCATTGAGGAATATGTAAAAGGAAGAGAATTTTCTGTCGGCGTCATCGATTTTCAGGCGCTTCCGATCATCGAGATCGCGCCGGTGGAAGGCTTCTATGATTATAAGAACAAATACAAAGCGGGAAGTACGGTAGAGACCTGCCCGGCGGAGCTGTCCGAACAGATTACAAAGGAAATGCAGGGCTATGCAGAGAAGGTGGCAGAGGTGCTTGGACTCAACACTTACTCGCGCACAGACTTCCTTCTGGATGCGGAAGATCACATTTTCTGTCTGGAGGCGAACACACTTCCGGGCATGACGCCGACCAGTCTGCTGCCGCAGGAGGCAAAGGTGACCGGCGTGGATTTCAACCAGCTCTGTGAGAAGCTGATCGAGAGTTCCATGCGCAAGTACAAGAATTAAGAATGAAGTCTGAAATGGGAGCCATTATGAAAAATATGACATTGGAGCATATCGCGCAGGCGTGCGGCGGTACATACATCGGGGAAGAGTGCGACCGCAAAAAGGAGATTCAGGGGGCGGTGATTGACAGCCGTCTGGTCGGGGAGGGATATCTGTTTATTCCCATCCGCGGAGCGCGCGTCGACGGACATGATTTCATTCCGGCGGTTTTTGAAAAGGGAGCGCTTGCCGTGCTCTCCGAGCAGTGGCTCGAGCATCCGGCAGGACCGTATATTCTGGTTGACTCCACGGAGGAAGCCATGAAGCAGATCGCGGCGTTCTACCGCCGCTCGCTCGACATCAAAGTCGTGGGAATCACTGGAAGCGTCGGAAAGACCAGCACAAAAGAGATGATCGCGTCGGTGCTCTCCGAGAAATACCGCGTGTTAAAGACCGAGGGGAATCTGAACAATGAGATCGGACTCCCGCTGACGATCTTTAAGATCCGGGAGGAACATCAGGTGGCGGTGCTCGAGATGGGAATCTCTGAGTTCGGTGAGATGCACCGTCTTGCAGAGATGGCACAGCCGGATATCTGCGTCATTACCAATATCGGCTTATGTCATCTGGAGAACCTCATCACAAGAGACGGCATTTTAAAGGCGAAGACGGAGAGTTTTGAGCATCTGGCACCGGACGGGATCGCCGTATTAAACGGGGATGACGATAAGCTCTGTGACAAAAAGATGGTGAATGGCAGACCGGCGGTGTTCTATGGAATCGGACAGGAAGCAAAGACGGCAGAGACAGAGACCGGCAGCAAACGGCTCGCGGAAAAGGAAGTGTACGCGACCGATGTGGAGGCGATCGGCCTTGAGGGAACGAAGGCGGTCATTCACACGCCGGAGCAGCAGTTTGAGGTGGTGATCCCGATTGCTGGTGAGCACAATGTATACAACGCGCTTGCAGCAGTCTGCGTGGCAAGACGGCTGGGACTTGATGCGGAGGAGATGAAGCTTGGAATTGAGCATGCGCACACGATTGGCGGGCGGAGTAATCTGATCCGGAAAAACGGCATCACAATTATCGACGACTGCTACAATGCGAATCCGGTGTCCATGATGGCTTCCATAGACGTGCTGTCCCAGGCGAAGGGACGAAAGATTGCCGTGCTCGGCGATATGGGAGAACTCGGCAGTGAGGAAAAGAAGCTGCACGGAATGGTCGGCACACACTTTGCGGGGAAGAAGATCGATGCGCTGTTTGTGACTGGAACACTTGCAGGGGAGATTGCGGAGGAGGCGCGGCGTGTAGCGCCGGAGACTAGGGTCTATGCGGAACCGGACAAAGAGGCGCTGGAGGAGGCGCTGCTGGAGTACCGCAGACCGGGGGATACCATTCTGGTAAAGGCGTCCCATTTTATGGGATTTTCGGAGATTGTGAAAAAATTGGAACAGCCACAGTGAATAAGGAAGGTACACATGAAAAAGAATATCATACTGATTGGAATGCCCGGTGTCGGAAAGAGTACCGTTGGCGTGGTTCTTGCAAAAGTGATGGGATACCAGTTCATTGATGCCGATCTGGTGATACAGGAAAAGGAAGGAAAGCTTCTGCGTGAGATTATCGCTGAAGTCGGACCGGAGGGATTCCTTAAGGTGGAGAACCGCATCAACAGCGGGATCGAGGCGGAACATGCCATTATTGCAACCGGCGGGAGCGTGGTGTACGGAGCGGAAGCGATGGAACATCTTGGCCGGATCGGTACGGTGGTTTATCTGAAACTTCCGTACCGGGAATTGGAGCGCAGGCTCTCGGACATCAAGGGAAGAGGGGTTGTCTTAAGAGACGGACAGACACTTCATGATCTCTATGAGGAACGTGTGCCTTTGTACGAGAAATATGCGGATGTGATTGTGGATGAACATCATTTGAACGTGGAACAGACGATTGAGAAAATTATGGAATTGAAGGAACGCTTTCAATGAAGAAACAAACGTTTACAAAACAGGCAGTCTGGCAGGCAGCTGCGGTAGGAGTCCTGGCGGTCGGCGGAGTCCTTTTTTGCCTTTCCGGGCAGATTGGAATCGGACAGACATACCGGCAGGTGCGCGTGGATGACCGCATCATCGGGTATGCGCCGGAGAACACTGATATGGATGACATCGTCCGTCAGGCGAGACAGGAACTGACGCAAAAGACCGGGGAGAGAATCAGCGGCGAAGTCGTATGGAGCAGTGAGGAGTGTAGAAAACCGTTCCAGAAGTTGTTGTCGGAGAATGAATTAAAAGAAGCCGTAGAGAACATACTAAGTGAGAAAAATGCAGAGGAAAAGCAGCGCGTCTATACAGTGGCGATCGATGAATACCGCGCCAACTTTGCGACGATGGACGAGGTGGAGTCTTTTCTGGAAAAAGTGAAGGCTTCTGCGGATGCGGCGGATGAATACGGGGCGGTCATTGCGGATCAGGGCTCCCATGTGAGCGGAATTCTGACAGCGTCTCTTGCCAGAAGGGACGCAGGGGCTGCAGCGGATGAAAAAGCGCCGGAGGAGACACAGGTTCCTCTGCCGCAGGCAGGAATCAGCGCCTATGTGATCTGTGCGCTGGAGGAGGCATTTGCAGATCCAAAAGCCACGTATGAGACAGGCATCCTTGATATGGAATTTGTGGAGCGGGTGAATGTGTTCGAGAACTATGTCGATGCCGATCAGATTGCAGATGTGGATGAACAGGTTGCCGAAGTAACAAAAGAGAAAGAATCGAATAAAATATATGTAGTGGAGAGCGGAGACTGTCTCTCCGTGATTGCGATGGATCATGATACGACAGTGTCGTCGATCGTGGCGTTAAACGGGCTGGACAGCGCGGATGCGATGATAAGGGACGGTCAGGAACTCATCATTGCGGTGCCGGAGCCGGATCTGCAGCTTCGGGTAACAAAAGGAGAGGTCTATGAGGAGGACTACATGGAAGAGCCGATCATCATAGACAACGATTCCTGGTATACGACAAAAGAGGTTGTACAGCAGGAGGGAACGACGGGACACCGGGAGCGCAATGACGTTGTGGTCTATGAGAACGGTGTGGAAACAAGCCGCGAGATGATACATCAGAACGTTATGGTGGCGTCACAGGCGGCAGTCATTGAGCGCGGTACCATCATTCCGCCGACCTATATCAAACCGATTTCCGGAGGAAGATATACGTCAGGATTCGGCAGACGCTGGGGACGTATGCACAAGGGCGTTGACTGGGCATGCCCGATTGGGACGACGGTGTACGCATCCTGTGCCGGAACGGTAATCTCTGCGTCCTATAATGGCGGCTACGGCAATAACGTGGTCATCAGCCATGCGGATGGCAGACTGACGAGATATGCACACAACAGTAAGCTTCTGGTGAAGGCTGGACAGCATGTTGAGCAGGGAGAGCCGATCGCGTTAAGTGGAAGTACGGGACGTTCTACAGGACCGCATGTTCATTTTGAGATCTATATCAACGGTTCAGCAGTGGATCCGCTCAAATACATCAGCAACTGATGGGAAGAGGACACAGACTGGAAATAGTTGTATGCTGTACAAATGGATGAAATTTATGGTATAATGTACACTATATGGTTGATGAACGAAGAACTTAAGAATTACTTGACAAAATCATGTAAGCGCTAGTATAATTACGTGTTTGTATAAAGCGTTCATAGAGGTGTGATATGGAACAGTATGTGATCAAAGGTGGAAATCCGCTGGTAGGAGAGGTGGAAATCGGAGGCGCTAAGAATGCGGCGCTTGCGATCTTATCTGCTGCAGTTATGACGGATGAGACCGTTACAATAGAAAATGTACCTAATGTCAGGGATACCAACGTTTTACTCAATGCCATCGAGGAGATTGGAGCGCGGGTAGAGCGGCTGGATGCTCACACGGTAAGGATCAATGGATCTTTTATCCGGGATTTTAATGTTGACAATGAATTTATCCGAAAAATACGTGCATCTTATTATCTGATCGGCGCACTGCTCGGCAAATATAAGCGGGCGGAAGTGGCGCTTCCGGGCGGATGCAACATCGGCGGACGGCCGATCGATCTGCATATGAAGGGCTTTAGGGCTCTGGGCGCAGAGGTGGATATCAAGTATGGTCTGGTGCGGGCTTATGCAGAAAAGTTAACCGGCACGCACATTTATCTGGATAAGGTATCTGTCGGGGCAACCATCAATATTATGATGGCGGCGTCCATGGCAGAGGGCAAGACGATTATCGAGAATGCGGCGAAGGAGCCGCATGTGGTTGACGTTGCCAACTTCTTAAACAGCATGGGAGCCAATATCCGCGGTGCCGGTACGGACGTGATCCGGATTGTCGGAGTGGAGAAGCTGCATGCGACAGAGTATTCGATTATTCCGGATCAGATCGAGGCAGGTACCTTTATGCTGGCGGCAGCGGCGACCAAGGGTGACGTTACCGTGAAAAATGTGATCCCGAAACATCTGGAAGCGATCAGCGCAAAGCTGCTTGAGATCGGGTGCGAGGTGGAGGAGTTCGATGACGCTGTGCGCGTGGTGGCATCGAAGCCGCTGCGTCATACACAGGTGACGACGCTTCCTTACCCGGGCTTCCCGACGGATATGCAGCCGCAGATGACGGTTGTGCTGGGAGTGGCCCAGGGAACGAGTACCGTGACGGAGAGCATTTTCGAGAACCGTTTTAAGTATGTGGATGAATTGACACGCATGGGTGCAAGCATCAAGGTGGAGAGCAACATCGCTATTATCAGCGGTGTGGACCAGTACACCGGTGCCAGAGTCAATGCGCCGGATTTAAGAGCCGGAGCGGCGCTTGTGATTGCCGGACTTGGCGCAGAGGGCATTACTGTTGTGGACGATATTTATTACATTGAGCGCGGCTACGAGGCATTTGATCAGAAGCTGTCACTGCTTGGGGCATTGATCGAGAAAGTTTCCGACGAAAAAGAAATACAGAAGTTTACACTGAAAGTATCATAGAATGGAAGTTTTGAACCATCAGGTCTGCTGCGGGAGGGGATCCCGCAGCAGACATTTTTTATTTCATAGGAAATACTGCGGAACGTTAATACAAGAAAGCAGAACCTTCCTATGAAATAAAAAAACGTTCTTTTGACATGATAGCGCGGAAGACAGACTTGGAGGATAACAATGGAAGCACAGGAAATACAACAGAAAGTGTTACATACTATGAGAGGAGAACTGGCACTGCTTGTTGCAGTGCTGATTAACAGCTTCGGGGTGGTGCTGATGCTGCACTCCGGCGCGGGAATCTCTGCCATCTCGAGCGTGCCGTTCGCGTTTTCGGAAGTGTTTACGCGGATCTCGCTCGGCACATGGACATACCTGTTCCAGGGCGTCCTGGTGCTTAGCCTGATGATTTTAAGAAAAAGGTTTGTGCCGCAGTATCTGTTCAGCTTTGTGGTGGGATTTGTGTTCGGAGAACTTTTGGATGTGCATGAGGCGTGGATCAATCTTCTGCCGCTTACGCTTCCGAACCGTATTCTCTATTTTGCAATCAGCTATCTGTTGATCTGCATCGGAATTGCACTGTCAAACCGCTGTGGTCTGCCGATCATACCGACAGATCTGTTCCCGAGGGAACTGGCGGACATTACGGGCGCCGCGTATTCCAACATAAAGGTCTCGTTTGATGTGATCTGTCTGGCGGTGACCGCCGGCATGACGATCTTCTTTCTGGGACATCTCGACGGACTTGGAATCGGAACGATTCTGGCGGCGTTTACGATGGGAAAGGTGATCGGGGTGATCGGAAAATGGATGGACGGGCGTTTGCGGTTCGTGTCGGTTCTGACTCCTAAAACGGCAAAGCCGTGTTAGAAAGCCCTGGCAACCGGGAAAGTGTACAGGAGATAAGCTGTAGACAAAAAATGAGGGAACCATAACGTTCCAATGTAACCGGCAGCGGCGAATTCTTTGGAGTAAAATCCAGGTAGTTCTTCCGTGCCGCGTCCGGCATGGTTAGAAATACCGGATTTTACGATCAGAATCGTCGCTGCCGGTTGCATTTGGAACGATGCGTTTCGCTAACTTCCCAGCCTACAGCTTATCTTCTGCCGGCTATCGCAGGCGCCGGATGCTTTTGGACACGACATTGACGGTTTAGAGAACCGCCTGAATATGCAGATCGCCCGCAGTTGACAGATCAATACAGGAACCGTCGTCCAACTGCACGATCGGTCTGGAAAGCTGCTTGTCGTTGAGCATGACAATGTTGGCACTACGACCATCACTTAAGAGGATGCGGTGGTTCTGGTAGGTGCCGGCGATCCGGTTGAGGAATGCGAGAACACATTTGGTATCGTATTTCTGCAGACCGTCACGCTCAAAGTTGGCGATAACCTGAAAAGCGCACAGGGGAGCACGGTAAGAGCGGGCGGTCGTCATGGCATCATAAACATCCGCGATCGCAACAACGCGTGCATAAGGATCAATATCGTTCGTCGTAAGACCGTTTGGATAACCAGTGCCGTCACAGCGCTCATGATGAGAGAGTGCGGCGAGCTTGATGTGTGCATCCAGCGGAAGCGGCTTTAACAGTTCGTAACCGTACTGGGTGTGCAGCCTGACCTGCGCGAACTCTTCGTCGGTGTATTTGCCCGGTTTGTTGAGAAGCTCTGTTGGAATCTTGAGCTTGCCGATGTCGTGAAGCAGTCCGGCGAGCGTCAGCATGTCTAAAGTGGCGTCGTCTGCCTTGATCCATTTTCCGATCTGCCGGCAGATCAGCGAGACATTCAGGGAATGTACATAGACGCTGTCGTCTGAGGAATGCATGTTATGTAACATATTAAACAATTCCAGAGAAGTCTTGCAGGACTGGAACAATTCGACGACCTTCGACAGGAGCGCTGATGTGTCTAACGGCTTGCCCTCGTTCACGTAGCCCTCAAAGCTGACACGGATCTGACTGAGCACGATCGTGTGATCCACCTGGAAAGACTGAAACTTCTGCGAAGTCTTGATTTTCTGCGAATAGGACTTGGGAGCCGCCTGCTTTTCTTCCCCGTCCACAATGCAGGCCGACTTGATATTATAAAAGGAAAGGCGCAGGATCGACTGCTTCGTAAGTTCTTTTCCTTTTTCAAGAACCACCTGTCCGCTGGGGGTAGTGATGTCTTTTGCAAGAACCATGCCCTCTTTTAAATTGTACAGTGCCAATTCTTTCATTTGCTTACCCCTTCTACCTATATTTACTACAACTACTTTCAGTATAGAAGTTTGAAAAAAGAAAGTCAATAAAAAGCTTGACATAGCGGAGAAAGGGGTGTAACGTATCAGACGTAGATTTGAAAATTCAATATTGTGTGTAAATTTTCTTATTCAGAGTGATGGAGATACATAGGATCTGTGAAGTCACGGCAACCCCTCTACGGAAGGTGCCAACCTGAGCGAGCAAATACTGTTATGGATGAGCGCTGTCAGAAGCGATATCCGCGATAGTTCGAACAATAAGAGGATTTGATTATCTATACGTCACTTCCACTTGTTTTTCGCAAGTGGTTTTTTTGTGTCATTTTACATGATGAGAAAGGGAGTAATAAGGAATGGAAAAGAGATTATTTACATCTGAGTCCGTCACAGAAGGACACCCGGACAAAGTCTGCGATGCAATTTCCGACGCGATTCTGGATGCGTGCATGGCAGAGGATCCAATGAGCCGTGTGGCTTGTGAGACGGCAAGCTGTACCGGATTTGTACTGGTAACCGGAGAGATTACCACAAAGGCAAAGCTGGATATTCCGGCGATCGTGAGACAGACAGTCAACGAGATCGGTTACAACGATGCGAAGACCGGATTTGACGGAAATACATGTGCAGTTATGGTAGCGCTCGATCAGCAGTCACCGGATATTGCCATGGGTGTAGACAAGGCACTCGAGGCAAAAGAGGGCGGGTTAAAGGATGAACTGGATACCGGTGCAGGAGATCAGGGTATGATGTTCGGTTATGCGACAAACGAGACACCGGAGCTTATGCCGTATCCGATTTCTCTCGCACACAAGCTGGCATTACAGCTGACCAGGGTGCGCAAGGACGGCACACTTTCCTATCTGAGACCGGACGGAAAGACACAGGTTTCCGTTGAGTATGATGAGAATGGAAAGCCGCTTCGTCTGGAAGCTGTCGTACTGTCCACACAGCATGATGATGATGTTACACAGGAGCAGATCCATGAGGATATCAAGAAATACGTGTTTGATCCGATCCTGCCGAAGGAACTGGTAGATGCACAGACAAAGTTCTTCATCAACCCGACCGGACGTTTTGTTATCGGCGGACCGCACGGAGATGCAGGTCTGACTGGGCGTAAGATTATCGTAGACACCTACGGCGGATATGCACGTCACGGCGGCGGCGCTTTTTCCGGTAAGGACTGCACCAAGGTAGACCGCTCCGCAGCTTACGCGGCACGTTATGTGGCAAAGAACATCGTTGCCGCAGGTCTTGCAGAAAAATGCGAGATTCAGCTTTCCTATGCGATCGGTGTTGCACAGCCGACATCGGTTATGGTAGATACCTTCGGAACCGGAAAGCTTTCTGACGAGAAACTGGTGGAAATCATTCGTGAAAACTTCGATCTCCGTCCGGCCGGAATCATCAAAATGCTGGATTTAAGAAGACCGATTTATCGTCAGACAGCGGCATACGGACATTTCGGACGCGCCGATCTGAACCTTCCGTGGGAGGCAGTCGATAAGGTGGAGACATTAAAGAAATATTTGTAGAGTTTTATGAAAAGTTTAGACAATTTTACATAAAATAAATAGGTTTTTGGATGTTTCGTGTTATAATGGGTCATAGAATTACAGTTCTATGACCCGTTTTTTTGCGGGAATTTGCGGGGTGGACAAAGCAGACATGAAGTTCAAAAATAAAATTATCATTTCATTTTGTATTATCATATTTATCCCCATTCTTCTGGCGGTGGCGGTGCTTTTCGGATTCCAGAAGATCCAGCTGAAGTCGATTGAACAAACATACGGCGTGGAGAGTGACGATTACAGTTATTTTTCTAATTCCATGCAGCTGCTCAGCCGTTTTACGCGCGAGTCCTTTGAGACGCTTTTGGATCTTTCAAAGCAGGATCCGGATAAGCTGGAGGATAAGGCGTTTCTGGAGCAGATGAATGACACTCTGCGCGAGAAGTATTCGTATCTTGTCGTGCGCAGGGGAGACGAGCTGATCTATGTGGGAGATGATAAGGAGGCGTCGCTGCTGACGGATCTGCCGGCCTACGGAGGGGAAGAGTCCGGGGCAGACACCGGCATCTATGTCGACGGAGACAAACAGGCGCTGATCAAGCAGATTGATTTTGTGTATACGGACGGAAGCCAGGGCAGTGTTTTTATTATCACGATCCTCGAGGAGACCGTGCCGGAGTTGAAGAGCCTGATGGCGGATGTGGGGATCTCGATTATCCTGATCTTAATCCTGACAGCATGTATGCTGACCGTATGGATTTATACAAGTTTTATCAACCCGATCAAGAAGCTGCAGGTGGCGGCGCAGAACATTAAGGACGGTAATCTGGATTTTACGGTGGATGTGGAGACGAATGACGAGATCGGGGAGCTCTGCCGCAATTTCGAGGAGATGCGGCAGCGGCTGAAGGATAACGCAGAGGAAAAGCTTTCCGGTGAGCGTGAGAACAAGGCGCTGATCAGCAATATTGCCCATGATTTAAAGACGCCGATCACAGCTGTGAAGGGGTATGCGGAGGGACTTATCGACGGTGTGGCGGATACACCGGAAAAGCGTGACAAGTACATCCGGACGATTTATAATAAGGCGAATGAGATGGATACGCTCATCAATGAACTGACATTGTATGCGAAGATCGATACCAACCGCATTCCGTACAATTTTGCAAAGCTGAATGTGGCGGAGTATTTTAATGACTGCATTGAGGAGATCGGGCTCGATCTCGAGGCGAAAAACATCGGACTGGCATATTTTAATTATGCGGACGAGGATGTCCAGATTATTGCGGATCCAGAGCAGCTAAAGCGCGTGGTTAACAATATCGTGGGGAATTCGGTCAAATATCTCGATAAGCAGAAGGGATTTATCAATATCCGGATCAAGGATGTCGGTGATTTTATCCAGGTCGAGATTGAGGATAACGGCAGAGGAATTGCCGCGCGCGATCTGCCTTACATTTTTGACCGGTTTTACCGTGCGGATGCGTCGCGCAATTCTGCGACGGGAGGCAGCGGTATCGGATTATCGATTGTGAAGAAGATTATTGAAGACCACGGCGGTAAGATCTGGGCGACAAGCAAGGAGTCCATCGGAACCGTGATGTATTTTGTATTACGAAAATATCAGGAGGTGCCATATGAGCAGAGTATTGATCATTGAGGATGAGGTGGAGATTGCAGACCTTGAGAAGGATTATCTGGAACTCAGCGGATTTGAGGTGGAGATAGAGAATGACGGAACCGTCGGCCTGAAACGGGCGTTGACGGAAGATTTTGATATGTACATCCTGGATCTGATGCTCCCGGGCATTGACGGTTTTGAGATCTGTAAGCAGATCCGGGAGGAGAAAAACACGCCGATTCTGATGGTGTCGGCGAAGAAGGATGACATCGATAAAATCCGCGGCCTGGGACTGGGAGCGGATGACTATATTACCAAGCCATTTTCGCCGAGCGAGCTGGTGGCGCGCGTGAAGGCACATCTGGCGCGCTATGAGCGGCTGATCGGCAGCAATACGCCTGAGAATGATACGGTCGAGATCCGTGGAATCCGCATCGATAAGACGGCGAGACGTGTCTGGGTCAATGGCGAGGAGAAGCAGTTCACGACAAAGGAGTTTGACCTCCTGACATTTCTTGCGGAGAATCCGAATCATGTATTTACGAAGGAAGAACTGTTCCGCCAGATCTGGGATATGGAATCCATCGGGGACATTGCGACGGTGACGGTACACATCAAAAAGATCCGCGAAAAGATCGAGATGAACACCAACAAACCGCAGTACATAGAAACAATCTGGGGAGTAGGGTACAGATTTAAGCTGTAGAGCTTAAATCGTAAGGATGTGTAAAGGTGTGCAAGGCAGGCGCTCCACAGCGAAGCTGTACTGAAATGAGCGCCTGCGCTGCGAAGCAGCAACAATCTGGGGAGTAGGGTACAGATTTAAGCTGTAGAGCTTAAATCGTAAGGATGTGTAAAGGTGTGCAAGGCAGGCGCTCCACAGCGAAGCTGTAC
>OIFU01000125.1_pt1 | contig 74062 bp, 60 predicted proteins | sample 1582141 | NCBI WGS metagenome assembly OIFU01 (sample SAMN07501047, study PRJEB24779) | human gut metagenome | isolation source: stool | host: human infant | place: USA: Pittsburgh, PA
CAACACGTCCAAAAGCCTTATCTAATAACTCTTCAGCTTTTGTCATTTGTTCTTCTGTAAGGTTAGCTTTTTTGCCAACTTCTTGAAGTAATTCTTCTGCAAGGCCTTTATTATCAGCTACCATTGCTTTTAAATCTTCTACTTTATAAGCTGTTCCTGGTTTTAATGTTACAGCGTATTTATCTGTTAAACCAACTGTTAAAGTATCAATACCATGATCTTCTGTAGCTGTAATAGTTTCGATAACATCATCACTATTAAAAGTTACACCATTTACAGTTACAGTATTTTTATTACTGTCTACTACAACATCTACTTTACCATTAATAGCTACTTTTACATCTCTATCTTGTAATTTAACTTCAAGTGCACTTACATTAATTTCTTTATCTTTAACAGTGCTGCCACCACCTGTGCTGCCACCGCCGCCACCGCCGCCGGATGCTGGGTATTTAGGTGCTGTCGTAACGCCTTCAGCTACTACAACTTTATCTTTGTTGTATTTAAAGCCTTTTTTAAGCTCTAAACCATTTGCTTCAACAATGATATTTTTGATTTCACTCTTTTCCCCTCTACCACGAAGAACTGTGTTGACTGCATCTTTTGTTACAGTTAATTTGTTAATGGTTACACCATCTACAAGTACAAGTTCTGTAGTTTTATTGATGATTACTTCTTCAATTTTTAAAGTACCTACAAGTTGTGGTTCAGCTGCACCATCTACTACTACTTTGCTAAGGCTAACAGCGTTACCTTCAAGAACAGATGTAGATGCAAGTGTAATAGTTCCTTTTACTTCAACTAAGTTACCAAGTAATACGCGAACTGGGTTTTTACCTGCTTTATCGACAACAACGTTGTTAAGTTTTGATTGACCAAGTACATGTACAGTGCTTACACCGCCACCTTCAACAATTACATCACCAAGTACAGTTACGTTGTTAAGTTTAACATCACCTTCACCAATACCTTCTGCAAGGTAAAGGTTACCTGTAATTGTCATATCTTTAAGTTCTACATCTTTTGTATTCACTACAAGATGTCCGTCGATATCTTGTGAGTATGTACCTGCTACATTTACAAGATCTGCTGTAATTTTGTCTACCATTGTTACAGCTTCTGCACGTGTAAGAGATGCAGTTGGTCTAAATGTACCATCTGGGTTACCATTTAAGTAACCACCTGCTACTAAACTTGCAATTTCAGCTTCTGCCCAATCAGAGATTTGAGCTTGGTCTTTGAATGTCACATTTGTTTCTTTAGCTGCTACCTTGTAAGCTTTTGCAATAGCGTAAGCTGCTTCTTCACGAGTTGCTTCTTGATTTGGTTTGAATGTACCATCTTCATAGTCATTCATAATCCCTGCAGATGATACTTTTGCGATATCTGATGCATACCATTTAGTTGCTTCTACATCTGTGTATTTTTCTGCTGCTGATGTATCTGTTAAACCAAACACTCTTACAATAATTGCTGCTAATTCCCCACGAGTTACTTTGTTGTTTGGTTTGAAAGTTCCATCTTCATAACCTTCAAGAACTTCCTTTTCTGACCACTTTGTAATAGCTTCCTTAGCCCAGTGGTTATCATAGTCTGCTGCATAAGTTACAACTGGTAAAGCTGTTGCCATAATTGTAGCAGCTGCAGTTGTTGCAAGCACTTTTTTTAGTCTAAGATTTAATCGCATCTTACTCCTCCTTAATACTTTTGAACATTTTTATACTATTATATAATAATACTTTAATAATTTTATCTTAACACTTGCCAATAATCAACCCTTTTATGCACACTATTCGCACTAAAGGTACATTTTAATAAAAATAAAGCCCTAGAACACTTCCATAAGGCAGAAATGTCTAGAGCTCTAAAGCTTTTTCCTCTATTTATTTGCTTCTCTTTGACACATATATCTCCAAGAATCTTGGCACATATCGTCAATATTCTTTGTTGCTTCCCATCCGAGAAGTTCTTTTGCTTTCTTCGTTTCTGCATAGCACTCTGCAATGTCACCAGGTCTTCTTGGTGCAATGCGATATGCCACTGTGCGTCCACTTGCTTTTTCAAAGGCTTTAACCATTTGAAGTACGCTGTAGCCATTTCCTGTACCTAAGTTGTAAGCATCAATACCTGTTTCGCCAAGGATTTTCTCAATGGCTTTAACATGACCTTTTGCAAGGTCCACAACGTGAATATAGTCACGTACACCTGTACCGTCTACTGTTGGGTAGTCATCGCCAAATACGTTAAGGGCTTCAAGCTCACCTACTGCTACTTTTGCAATATAAGGAAGTAAGTTATTTGGAATACCGTTTGGCTCTTCGCCAATAAGGCCTGATGCATGTGCACCAATTGGGTTAAAGTAACGAAGAAGTGCTACGCTCCACTCCTTGTCTGCTGCATACACATCTTTAAGGATATTTTCTGTCATCAGTTTTGTAGCGCCGTAAGGATTTGTTGTAGAAGTTGGGAAGCTTTCATTAATTGGTACCGAAGCTGGGTCTCCATATACTGTAGCGGATGAGCTAAATACTAATTTTTTAGCATCATGTGCTGCCATAACTTCACAAAGTATGATTGTGCTCATTAAGTTGTTATGGTAGTACGCTAAAGGTTTCTCACAAGATTCACCTACTGCTTTAAATCCTGCAAAGTGAATAGCCGCTTCAATTTTATGCTCTGTAAAAATACGTTCAAGTAAGTCTTTATCTTTTACGTCTCCCTCATAAAAAGCAAAGTCTTTGCCTGAAATGTGTTTGATCTTATCCAGTACACTTGGATTAGAATTGCTAAAATCATCAATAATAACAATTTCATATCCTGCATCTAATAACTCGACGCATGTGTGACTTCCAATATAACCTGCACCACCTGTTACTAATATCGCCATGCTCATGCCCTCCTAAATAAATATAATTTTACTAAATTTTTTACTCTATTCTTATTTTATCGTATTAATCACTCAAAATCAAGTGAAGACAAAGATTTAATACAAATTTAAAAATCTAAAAAAGACGCACACGCGCCTTTTTTATGGAGTCAATTTTACCTCTATTTTTACTAGTATTTTACTACTTTTTTTACTACTCTTCTTCTAATTCTGTTGTTCTACCTTTAAGTTTTGTAATAGCAATAACAACTGGAATACCAATGGCTGCTACAACAATAAGGTTTGTTATGTTCGCTACAATGATTTGAAGCCAAACTTTCTCTGCCGGTTCACCATATACGAATACATCCCCTACATAAGAAAGCACACTTCCTAATACTGCACCTAATAGGGCGTACACATAAAGTAAACCAATATGCACTGTGGTGATTTGACCTTTAAGGACATCGAAGTCCGCTTTCATCACAATGAAACCTGTACATAAACCAATTGAGCCTGACATAAAGACCCAGCTCCACCATACACTCCCGTAAGAAATAGCATCATTTAAAGCATGACCAATAAAACCTACTAAAAACCCTACTACAGGTCCGAAGATTGCCCCAAAGATACAAAGAAGTGCTACTGCAAGTCTAAGTGACGTATTCGGTGCTACGTTAATTGAAATCATAGATGCTGCCGCATAAAGTGCTGCACCAATACCAATGGCTACAACATGTTTCGTTGTTAACTTAAAAATTGATTGTTTCTCCATTTTCTTCTCCCTTTATTCTTTTATGATACGAATATTTTGTCAAGAATCGTATTCATTATACAGGATAGGAAGGATAAAATCCAGCCTATCTCTCTTTACTTTGAAACGGTAAATCCTCTTTTATTCTGTTAAGCGTTTAATCTGATTTAATAACTTCTGTGGGGATAAATCATTCGAAACATGAATACGCTTAATATCTGTCTTTTGGGTGGCTGCGGGTCTATACTTAGAAACCAAGTTCGTCACCTGCAAGTCTACACCACATTCACTTGCCCATTCCTTCACCTTGCTTGTATGTAAAAACTGAGGATAAGCCAGTACCTTCACATCTCGCTTGCCTAAGTACTTCTCAATGTCTCCAAAAGATTTTTGAATTTCATAAGAAACATCTACCTTATCTAACGCATTCATCAGTGTATGCCCATGGGTATGACTTTGAATATCAATAAGCCCACTTGCCTCCATCTCCTTCGCCTGCTCCCATGAAAAATGTTCATGTTCATTGGTTATCCCTACATAAAGGCTCGTCACAAAAAAGGTTGCTTGTGCATTGTACTTTTTAAGGATTGGATAAGCCTTTGTATAATTACAAAGATACCCATCATCTGCTGTAATGAGGATAGGCTTTTTAGGTAGTCCCGCCTTTCCTTCAAGGTAATCTTGAAGCTGCTTAAAGTTAATAGGTGTATAGCCCGCTTCAAGTAAAGCTTTAAGCTGAGCCTCAAAGTTGGCTGTGCTAACGGACATGCTTTGGTCTTCTTCTGTGTTTTCTACTTGATCCTTAATCTTATGATACATAAGAGTAGGGATATAGCCCTTCTTATAAACGGGTTTCTGACTAATAGGGTAGGCCACTCCCTTCCTAGCTGCTCTTTCTTGGTAACCTATCTCTCCTTTGTAGTCTATAAAGAGATTCTGTACATGATACTGCTCTTTCCCCTTTAATTTCATAACCACTTTAACCTCATTGATACCCTTATGTAAAAGTTCTTCGTCTAGGGTAATGGGATAAGGATACCTAAAACTCTGTCCTGCAGCTGCATCATTCACCTTATATTCTATATAATCTACAGGTTCTTTAGTACGTACTGTAAAGCGCAAAGTCTGATTAAGCTCACTTAGCTTTTTGACTTCATAAAGATTTTCTTTCTTTATAAGTTCATCATTCACTTGAAGCATTTCTTCTAGTGCTGCATAGAAGTCACTGTATTTAACAGGTAATTGACCTAACTTACTTTGCCTAAAAATCTTATCGATATGCTTATACTCAAAAGGCAAATCATAATAAATTTTGTAAGCGGCATCTAACCCTTTTGCCACATCTTGCCCATAATGGGTTGCTAATTCATCTGTAAGTATAAGCTCATACTGCTGCCCATATTGATCATTTAGGTATTTCATTAACTTTTGGTCTTCTTCTTGATCTACATGCATATTTAATACCTTTATAAAAGGCATCCCTTTAAATAAAATATCCTTCTCATCTAAAGGCGTATAGACAAAATGAAGCTTTAAATCCGTTAAAGCCTTAAGTTCTTCATTGTTAAAAAGAAGACTGTAAATCGCTTGAACTTGTTGCTGCTCTTCTAAGTTTTTGCCATATAAACTTAAATAAACCTCACCACTTCTCCCCTTAAGCTCCTCTATAAGAGCTCGTAAATCTTCTTCCTGATAATCTGCAACATGGGCCCAAATTTGCTTTTCTACTTGCTCGACTTTAACCCCTGCTCCTTTCTTTTCTCTTCCTATATAAATAGGCAATTCTTTATTCTGTCTAGTCTCTGATGCATACACCGATGTAATGGTCATTAAAAACACTGCTAAGAATAAGCTCTTGATAACTTGTATTTTTCTACATTTTCTCATAGCTCTCCCCCTATTGATCTCTGTTTTATAACCTATACACTTTCATTTTGCTGTATCTTAGTATCTTGCACACTTTTATTTCCGCTAGACTTCATAGCATTCTTTCCTATTTCAAGTGCATATTTGGCCCATATTCCTACATAAACCAAACTATTTATCCACAGACTATAAGTTTTTATATAATGTTTCTTATAAAAAATCCACATGGCATTGTGGAAGTCGTAGATAACTTTAGTCCTACGTTTTTTAGAACTCCCTCCTTTATAATGAATAATACTTGCTTCTGGATAATACATAATTTTATAACCACCTTCTTTAATGCGGTAGCAAAGGTCTATATCCTCACCATACATAAAGAAATCTTCATCTAAAAGGCCTACTTGATTGAGTACATGCCTTGGCATAAGCATAAAAGCTCCCATTAGGCAATCTACTTCCCCTACTTCATTTTCATCTAAATGAAGTGCATCATACAAACCATATTTTACTTTATCTCTTTTATGTAACTTTAAGAAATAATATAAAGAAGCCCTTGGCGTAGGAAACCCTCTCTTGCAAGCATGATCTAAGGTACCATCTGGTAAAATGACCTTGCATCCTAGTGCACCGATTTTACGTTCATTCTCTCCTTGTATCGCTGCCTCTGTATTATAACGCTCTATGTACTGCATACACTGCTGTAAGCAATCTTCTACTACATAGGTATCTGAATTGAGGAGTAAGATATACTCTCCCTTTGACTTTCTCATGCCAATATTATTGGCTTTTGCAAAGCCTAAATTCGCATCATTTAATGTAATGTTAAGGATCCCCTGACTTATGATTTCTTTATAATCTTCTTGTAACCTTGCCATACTATCATCTTGAGAAGCATTGTCTACAAGCATAATTTCATATTCAAAAGGTAGCTTCTTCTCGAGCACTGAATCAATCGTTTGTTTTGTCAATGTATATGTATTGTAATTGACGATAATAATAGATAGTTTCATAAGTCACCCCCTCTTTGTCTTCTATCCCATAACAATGTGGTCTATTACCTTCTTTGTTCCCTTTAAGATAAGGATTATTAAAAGTTTCAAAGTAACTGTCTTTTATAATATAAAAATGATTCTTGTTCATGAGTTTCTCCTTGATACAAAGAAAGCTCCCTTATTTATTATAGGGAGCTTTAACACTTTCAAACCAACTATTTTATGAGTCGCATATTGGTTAGCGACAATACTTTCAATCTAACTTAATAGTACCTTATTCATCCTAATAAGTCAACCAGCTGGAAATAAGATACTATTATAGGCTATGCACTTTTAGAAACTTTGATACAACTTAATATTTAAAAGGATTACCTTTTGCTACAAAATCCTTCAGCATAGGTTGCTTCTGATCTTTCTCAGATAAGCATACTTCCTCTATCCCTTCAAGAGGCCATTCAATGCCAATGTCAGGATCATTCCATCTTACCCCACCATCATACTCTGGTGCATAATAGTCTGTACATTTATATTGGAAAGTAGCTACATCTGATAAAACTAAGAACCCATGAGCAAAACCTTCTGGCACATAAAACTGACGCTTATTCTCAGCACTTAATATTACGCCTTCCCACTTTCCAAAAGTAGGAGAGTCCTCTCGTAAATCTACAGCCACATCATACACTTCCCCTTCAACCACTCTTACAAGCTTACCTTGTGTATGCTGAGTCTGGAAGTGAAGACCACGGAGTACCCCCTTCTTAGAACGCGATTCATTATCTTGAACAAATTGCATATGAAGTCCTGCTGCTTTAAAATCTTGTTCAGAGTAACTCTCCATAAAGTAACCACGGCTATCTCCAAACACTTGAGGTTCGATGATATAAAGATCTTTAATTGATGTTGGTATGACATTTATTTTACCCATTAACTTTACCTCCTAAGTTTTCCTCTTGCCATGCTGCATCTGCTTCTAGATAATCTGCTAATGCTTCTTGCCATGGTCTAAAGGTATTTAGTCCTTGGATTTTCAGCATAAAGTTATCTAATGAAGAGTAGAATGGCCTTTTAGCAGGTCTTACAAATTGTTCACTCGTTACTTTGTTGACCTTAACATCTATTCCTTTAAGTTCAAATATTTTTGTAGCAAAATCATACCAAGAGCATGCCCCTTCACAAGTTCCATGGTACACACCATAATATTCTGTTTGGATCAGGTTCACAATAGCTACAGCTAAATCCTTAGCATAAGTAGGATTACCAAACTGGTCTCCTACTACATTAAGTTCCTTATTTGTCTGTGCTAACTTGAGCATTGTTCTAACAAAGTTATTACCCTCACCATAAAGCCATGCTGTACGAATAATGAAATGTTTTTTACATAACGTGCGAACAAGTTCTTCACCCATTAGCTTACTTGTCCCATAAATACTTTGAGGCGCTACTTTATCATCCTCACGCCATGGTCGACTAAGCTTAGCCTTCTCTATGCGTGACTGTAATACATCTTCTAAACCTACTTGCTTAGCCTCTAATGTATTAAACTCTCCATCAAAAACATAGTCTGTAGAAACTTGTACAATTTTTGCGCCTATTTGTTCACATACAATAGCTAAATTGCGTGGCCCTATCGCATTAATCTGGTAAGCACGCGCTCTCTCTTCTTCACATTTATCTACAGCAGTGTGTGCTGCACAGTTTATGACTATATCTACTTTGTTAGCCGTTAAGTATTCTTTTACTTGTTCAAAGTTTGTAATATCTAAAGTATCATAGTCTGTGCTGATTACTTCATAAGTTTGACCTATCTGTGCAAATTCATTTTTAAGTGCAATGCCTAACTGTCCATTGCCACCTGTTAGCAATACTTTCATGGTCTACCTCCATTTTATCTATCTATTTTACAGTATAGAATAGATTATTATTTTTTTCTACTTCAATTCTTCCAATAAAAATAGAGGATATATAAATTCTAATTATCACCTATATATCCTCATTATCATGTTTATAATACCTATCTACGAAACACTTTAATACTTATATAACCCATTGTATTCTTAATTAATAACCACTCTATATAAAGATAATGCCCTATGTTTTTCCATTCAAATTTAACTTTATCTACCTTCTTTAATGTTCTTAATCCCTCTAGAAAGCCTTCTTTGTATTCTTTTCCAAAACCTTTTTTCACAAAGAACATATATTTAATTAAATAGCCTACAAGTAAAAATGGCATATTGATTATGAGCTGTAAGAATGGCATATTTTTATAAGGAACATAGATATTATTTCTAGCTGCTAATCTCACTTTGAACGCATTATACTTACTTCCAGATGTGGCACTTCCTATATGTAAAACTTTTGCCTCAGGACAATACATATTTTTATAACCATGTATAAGAGCTCGATAAGAGATATCTACATCTTCCATATAAGCAAAGAAATTCTCATCAAAGTAACCTATTTTCTCAAAGATAGACTTACGATATAGTGCTGCACCTGCACAGGCAGAAAATATTCGTTCTCTTTTGTTATATGTATCTACTACCTGTCCATCTCCCCTCTTATAAGCCCATCCTAGTAAATTATATTCATCACCTGCATCATCAATCAGTGTTTGATTGTGATATTGAATCATCTGACTACATACTGCAAAAATAGATTTATCTGTTTGAATTACACCTAATAATGCTTCTAAAAAACCTGCCTGTATCTCTGTATCGTTGTTAAGTAGAAGTATATATTCACCCTGAGCTAATCTAATCCCTTCGTTAACTGCTCGGCTGAATCCATAATTGTATTCTAGTTGCTTAAAAAAGATACTAGGATACTGTTGAGCAATCCATTCATAAGTAGAATCTGTCGAAGCATTATCAATAATAATGAACTCAATTTGTTCATCTAATACTTTGATAATACTATATATAGAATCAATACACGTCCTCAAGTATCTTTTTCCGTTATAATTAGGTATTATTATTGATATCATTTATATCACTTTCCTTGTTTTTAACCAAATAATTTTATCCTATCCTTATTTAAAAATAATCTTTTTACTAATTATATAATTCAAAATAATAACTAAAAAAGAAATAATTAACTTACAAATTAATTCATAAGACACTATTGGAACTAATATTAGCAATAAAATAGTTTCTAATAAAAAACTTCCAACTCTAAGAGAAGAAAACTTTATAAATTTAAATATCTCCTCTTTTAATTCAACTTTTTTATTAGTTTTAAAAACAATCTTATTATTAGCTATATATGCAAATAATACCGCTCCAATAAAGGCCATTGTGTTTGCACCTATTAACTCTATATTAAGATTTCTTGCGAAAACAAATATTATTAGATTCACCAAAGTAGTTAATGCCCCTACTACTATATATAGAATAACTTCTTTATATGTATTAACTATATTAAGTATTGTTTTCATTTACTGTTCCTCTTTATTAAAGCATACTATATTTGTTTTATCTATAATATAGATAGGTCGATGTTTTACTTCTATATAGATTCTGGAAATATACTCCCCTAGTATACCAATAGTTAAAAGAATTAGCCCTCCCACAAACAGTCCCCCAGCCATAAGGGAAGCATATCCAGGCCAATCTACTCCAACTATTAAAGTCCTAATTATTAAATAAAATCCATATATAAACCCTAGCATCGATGTAAGTACACCTGTTACTAATGCAATCCTTAACGGAACTGTTGAAAATGCTACAATTCCTTCTATCGCATATTTAAATAGTCCCCAAAAAGACCACTTACTCTCTCCTACTGGCCTTTCTATATTCTCATGTTCAAACCATTTTGTCTTAAACCCTACCCAGCTAAAAATCCCCTTAGAAAATCTATGATATTCTGGCATACTAATAATGCTGTCTACCACTTTTCTCTTCATAATTCTAAAATCTTGTGCTCCATCTTCAATTTCTATATCTACTAACTTATTAATAATTTTATAGAATTTCTTCGAAAAATAGCTCTTTGTTCTTCCTTCACCTACTCTATTTACTCTCCTAGCTGCAGCTATATCATAACCTTCTTCTAATGCTTTTAACATTTCTAATATTTTTTCAGGAGGATGCTGTAAATCTGCATCCAAAATAGCAATATTTTCTCCTTCTGCCATTTTTAAACCTGCCAACATAGCTGCTTCCTTGCCAAAGTTTCTTGAAAAAGATATATACTTTACCCTATTATTTTTTATACTTAGTTCTTCTATGATATTTAATGTATTATCCTTACTTCCATCATTCACAAAAATTAATTCATAATCTATCATCTTTAAAGTTGATGTAATTTTGTCGTAAAACATTAGTAATACATCTTCTTCATTATAACAAGGTATTATACAACTTAATAAATACATGTCTCTTCTCCCTAATTAGTTTATTTTTAAATCTTAGTTTCTTGTAATTAGAATCGATATACATTATTAAGATTAATAGTAGGTATTGTTTCATTCGGTAATATTCCACTCTTTTCAAAGATAGCTTTCAACTTATCTCTGTTGTCTTTATCCAATTTAGCATAGTCAATTGTGTACAACCCAAAGTTTTCATTTAAAATATATAATTCATTTAGAGTTTTTATTTCTTCTTCAACAAGGTAGGGAACTATAGTATTATATGTTTCAATAGAAAGAACTTCTATAAATTCTTTATTGCTAGATGTCGTTATAGTAATTTCATCTCCATTAATACCTAATTCTTTAAAGGCCATGCGTGTTGCGTTTATTGTGTATACATCTGCTTGTCCAGGATATAAACTTCCATATAAATGTATTCTTTCTGTTGGGTTAGTATCCAAAATTTGATTTTTTAAGTAAGTATATCCATATTCATTATAACCCACCCAAAAATCTCTGATATAAGTATTTGCATTAATCAACATATAAAAACATATTAATACAGGCACCACTTTATATATTTTATTTCTTATATCTATCCTAAAAAACTTTTTTGTTAAACTATAAAATGAATAGATACATACAACTAATAAAATACTGCATAATCCTACTGAATAATAAGACGTATAGCTATTTTCCTTAAGTATTATAAAAACATAGTATGATAGTCCCATACAAACAATTAATAACAAACCATTTATACCACTTCCAGATTTTTTAACGACTTTAATACATCCATAAAATATAGTTAAGAAAATAAATATTATTAATAGTATCCCTATATCTTTATTTGTAAAACTTAAAGTATAATGTTGCCATTTTTCTAAAAATAAACCAGTTCCTAATACAGATGAAATAAGTTGTTTAATATTTTCAATAAAGACTATTCCTATAAACCATTGAATTTTCTCTATTAATTCTTTTATGCTAAATATAATATCTCCTCTTTGCATTAAATATATTTGGAAATATCTCATCGTTAGCCTATACCCTATATAATAAATACCAGTTGAACTAATAAATATTACTATATACCCGATATAATAAATATAATTTTTATATCTACCTATATAATCTAATTTTTCTTTATTAAAAATAATATATAAAGTTAAACCTAAAAATGCTACTGTACTAGTAGCTTGATATATAAGATTACTACATATAATTAAAATACTTGTTGCTACTAATCCTTTTATTAAGTGCTTATAGTTTTTATTACCTAATCCTTTTATAGCTTCCATATAATATTGAACCGAAATGAGTGCAAATACAAATGACCAACTATAAATAAACATACTGCCATAAGATACTACATTTATAATAGGAATTATAGTACTAAGTACTAAACTAATACAAAAAGCACCTAATTGATTTCTTGTCAATTTAAAAATAATATTATAAAGGCTTATTAAATAAAAAATTAATCCCAATATACTAATCCAACGCAAAAAATATGAATTATTGACTGTTATAAAGCTCATTAAATCTGTAAATAATCCCGTAATAGGTCTAGCTTGTGTTAATGAGAAGTTAAAAAAGTTTATGTTATGACCCATAAAATTTATATAATCATCATGGAAATAAAATCCATTTGTTAATATAGGTAAATATGTTAATACTAAAAAACTAATTGCTAGTAATTTATATTTATCAATTCTTATTGATATATCTTTATGATATATATTTATTCTTATCAACAAAATTAAACATACCAAAATAAAAAAAATCGATAATATTTTCATAAAATTTATTCCCGAAAGAATGTTAAATAATACTACAAACATTATTAATATACTTATTAAACCAATTGTTGATTTATTATTTAGTACATTTTTCACTTATTTGCTCCTTTACATTTTATATTGCTTATAAATATCTATATATCTTTTATAGATTTTATAAATGAGCTAATATATTACCATATAACTAGCTCATTTATAAAATTAAATTAATCTATTTATTTATTTTACCATAAGCTTTCTTTAACACTCCACTTATACCTTCCTCATTAAATACCTTTATTATTCTATCTATGGTAGAAGGATTTTCTACTTTCTTTTCTCCTTGTTTTTGCATAAACCATTCATTACTATACTCAAAAGGATTTTCTATACTAAATTGTAAATCATAATTTCCTCTATAATCTATTCTTACCTTGTTATCTACTTTTTCACCAGAAATATAACATTGATATCCCCATGGATATTTACCCATCTTAGATTGTCCTGCTACTTCCATTTCACTAGCATATACTTTGTAAAGATCTACAAAAGGATTACTTTCTGGATTTGGTAGCCATTCTTTAATAGCCCAATCTATTGTACCCGAATCATAACCAGAAAAATGTATAAACCTTAGTGGGTCTTCACCAATGAAAATTTGACCATCTCTTTCATTAACTTGACTATTCATTAAAGACCATGTAGCAAAATCATATCCTTTATGTTTAAGGATTTTCACATCAAAGAAGCAAGGTGCTAAATCAATCCATTTTTGATCTGTAAAAATTCCCTTTTGAATATCATCATAACAAAAAAGATGTAATCTATCAGTCCACCATTTAATAAATCTTTGAGCTTCTTCACTTCTATTTACTGCTAAAAATCCTAAATTATACACCCCATGTGCTGTACTACTAAGCTCCATATCAATATTACCTGGTTCCAGCAAATGCGGACATACAATAATAGGCTCTTCTTTCAACATTTCTTTGAGTTCTAGAAAATCTGAGTATACCTTAACATCTGGATCTAAATATACAAATTCATTTTCTTCTGGAAATCTTTCATATAGATATGTAAAGAGTTGTCCTTTCACTGCTGTTGATGCTTCTACAATACTATGTTTAAATATAAATCTATCAAAATTTCCGTATCCTAAGTCTTTAGCTAATACTACTAAATCAAAATCCTTGTTTTGAAGTGCATAATCTGGTATTTCCTTTTCTACTAAAGAAATTACAACTGTTGCATCTTTAATATGTTCTTTAATTGACTTAGCGAGAACCGCTGCTTTTGGCAAGTAATTTGCACATATTGAGGTACTTATAATCATTTTTACTTACTCCTTTTAACCATAAAATAATTAATTATCTTTTTTAATCTAGGAAATTTATCTAGATACTCAATATAAGATATACTTTCTTTTAAAGCTCTATTTAAAAACAATTGATGAATTAACTCATCTCTTAAAATATTCGCATATAAATCTTTATACTTACTATATAAAATAGGATGATTAAGATATATTTGCCTGTAAGTTTCTACTACTTGATCCATACTTTTTTGAAATCTTGTAGTTCTAGAAATTGGTTTTATTCTATAATAGAATAGTACTTCTGGAATTTGATAAATCTCCCTATCAATCTCTAATAAAGAAAGCCAAAAATCATAATCTTCCATCCCATTTTTCATTTTTTCATTGAATCCATTTACAGCTTCCCAATCTTTTTTATAAAACATAGCTGTTACAAACACAATATTATCTAACAACATTTTTTCTAATGAATAGTTTGGCAAATCCCATCTCCCAGTCTGCTCTCCAAATAATTCCGCCTGACAGTATACGACTCCTACACGTGGATTATCTATCATAATCTTTACTGCTTTTTCAATATATGTGGGATCGATTCTATCATCAGAATCCACTGGTAGAATATACTCTCCTGTAGCAGTTTTAATTCCTAAATTTCTAGCTCCAGCAGGGCCTATCCCACCACTCTGTATTACTTTAACCTGACTTGGCCATTGTGTTGTATTAAGAATTCTATTTGTCAATTCATCTGTCGAACCGTCATTAATTATAATAAGTTCAATATCTTTATAAGTTTGATTTAATACTGTCTCTATTGCCTCTTCTATATAGAGTCCATCATTAAAACAAGGCATTATTATACTTACTTTTCCCATTGTTTTACCTTTTCCCCTTATTTACTTCCAAATATTTTGAAATACCATTTATGTTGTATTTCTTCAATATTTTTTACTAGTTTTAAGTTTTTCTCGACTTCTTCTTCTAATTTTTTATTCAAAAGCTCTATTATGTCTTCTTGTTCTTTAATCACTTTAGAATAATTCTTATTAACCTCGTCTGCCTCTGTTAATTGTTTTGTTAGCTTTTTCTCCATTACTTGTGCTTGCTCTGTTTGATGTTTCACCTGTAATTCTAATGTTTCTATATTCTTCTCACATTCAAGCAAACTTTTCTTATGCTTATCTATTTGTTTACTAAGTTCTTCATTATACTGTGCGCTCTCTCTAGCCTCTAGTTTAATATTTTCTATTATTTTATTTAAGTTAATTTCTTTACTATTGCTTTCTATATATTGTAATTTAATCTTATTGAGAAGGAGTGTATATTGTTGTAATAGATTTTCATAATCGCAAAGATCTTCATAATAAAATTTAATACTAAACTCATTTATATGTTCAAAAAAGCTAAATTGAACTTGTCCATTAACATTACTATTAAAGCAAAAATAATTATCTACATAGGTAGATGCATTATTATTAATACTACTTGGATCAATATAATCACCATTAATATAAGTTTCATAGATCTTACATAGGCACTTTGGAGTAGGAAATTCAACTATAATATTTTTAATCTTTCTATTGCACTCAAATTTTAATTCTAATGTATTATCTCCTATATTTATAACCCTTTGTAGATAACTACTTATTTTAAACCCTTCACTATCTTCATAAGAAATCTTAAGAATATAACTTGATATATCTTCTTTGATATTATTTAACTTATCAATTACATCTATATGTCTTCTATAATAATCACCTTTTAATATAGTAAAAATAAATTGATAAACATTATGATATTTCCTACTCATCAATTCTCTCTTTAAGATATTAGAAATATCATTATAAGAATTTCCAAATTCAGTTTCTGATGGCTCTTTGTAAATTGCTTCTTCTCTTATAATAGCTAAATCTACTTTTTCAAATAATTCATTAATGCTATCCCTAGTAAAAAATCTCAGATGTGTATTATCCAAAATACCTAGTTGCCTGTATCTAAATTTATTTTTCACTAAATCTATCATTACAGCATCATGTGCTACATTAGGTAAAGAAATAATTATCTTTCCATCTTCTTTCAGTAATTCTTTACTTTTCTTTAATATTTGTTCTGGATTAATAAGATGTTCTAATACATCTGCAAAAATAATGTAATCAAATCCTATAGATCTAAATTTTGTATACCAATTCAGGTTACTTATATCATCATTTATTCCATCTACTGCAAAATTAATTGATTTATTAAATCCTTCTTTGTCTATCTCTACAATATATACTTCACAATTTAGATACTCTTTTAGATACTTTGTCATTCTTCCTGTAGCAGGGCCAAATTCCAAGACACGTGTATTGGAGTCTATTTGATTAATAATGATGGAGTTTGTATTAGTATTATTCATATCTAATTCGAAATCATACTTCATTTTTATATCTCCTTCTTCCATTCATGTTCTAATATGAATTCTCCCTCCCCTATATATGGAGTTCGCACAAAAAATTCCATAAGTCTGACTTGATGATCTATAGGAACATGCGCATTACTTTCAAATATTGCAGCATCAAAGTAATAACTTCCACCTATCAAATTAATACTTTTATACTCTAGTATAATAATATTTTTTCCTATATTGTAATCAAAATTATAACCATCAAGCAATGTATTTAAACCACATATATATTTATGATCTATTGTTTTTATAGCAATACCTGCAACTATATCACCTATTTTTTTCTTAACTTCGAACTCCATCTTAACCTGGATTTTACTTCCAAATTCTACTTCTGTTGTTTTATTCCCTTCACTATCTATAATACAGATATCTGTAATTTGAGCTATATCTGACGCTTTAATATAATTTGTTTCTTGAATTTTCTCACTCTCATCTTTCTTTAGAAAATCTAGATACTTATCTGTTACATAATCAGTATCACCTTGAGCTTCTATTTTACCATTTTTAAGCCAAATTACTTTATCACAATATCTTTTTATACTATTAATATCATGTGATACAAATAAAATTGTTTTTTTCTTTTCTCGGAATTCGTTAAATTTACTCATACACTTCAATTGAAAATCTAAATCTCCCACTGCTAAAGCTTCATCTACAATTAGAATATCTGGCTCTACATTAATTGCTACAGCAAAAGCAAGTCGAGCAAACATACCACTTGAATAGGTCTTTACAGGTTGATGAATAAATCCCCCAATATCTGCAAAATTTACAATGTCTTCAATCTTTGCATCCATTTCTTCTCTTGTATACCCAAGCACAGTTCCATTTAAATATATATTCTCTATTCCAGTATATTCAGGATTAAACCCTGCACCTAATTCTAATATCGCTGATATCTTACCATTTATCCTCATACTACCTTCTGTTTGATTAAGGACTCCTGTAATAATCTTTAATAGTGTTGATTTTCCTGCACCATTTGTTCCTATAATACCTAACATTTCTCCCTGTTGTACATTAAAGGAAATATTTTTTAATGCAAAATATTCTTTATAGCGCTTTTTTTTACCTATACTTAATGCCTCTTTTAACCTATCATTAGGTGTAGCATATAACTTATACATCTTACTTAAATTAGTAATCTCAATAGATATACTCATCGTATATTGACATCCTTCCTATAATATATCTGCAAAGTGAACCTTTAATCTCTTAAATGTTAAAGTTCCTATTACAAATAACACCGCTGTTATCAACCAAAAATAAATTGTCTGATTATATCTCTCCCAAAACCATATATGATTAATCAAAGAATCTCTATACCCTTCCACTATGTAATAAAGTGGATTTAGCTTAAGTATCCATTGATAACTAGTAGGAATCATATTATAGCTCCACATAATAGGAGTAGCCCACATTCCTACTTGTAAACAAATTGCAATAATTTGACTCAAATCTTTAAAAAAGATGACTACTGCACTAGTAAAATAACTAATTGCCAAAATAAATATAATTAGACAAATACTATAATAGAAAACTTGTATAGTAAACACTGTTGGCCTATACCCATATATCATAAATAGAAGTATAGTAAATCCTATAAAAAATAAATGTACAAATAAAGAAGATAAAATCTTAACTATAGGCAAAATACTTATTTTAAAAACTACCTTTTTAACTAAATAACTATACTCTAACATAGAATTTGTTGCATTCATGATAGCCTCATTAAAGAAAAACCAAGGGACAATTCCTGCTACTAACCATAATATAAAAGGAAAATCGTCTACTGGCTGTGATTTAAATCCCACTTGAAACACAAACCAGTATACTGCCACTATTACTACAGGATGAATAAACGCCCATATTATACCTAAGCAAGACCCTGTATATTTATTTTTAAAGTCATTTAATGCAAGTTTCCACATTATTTTTTTATTTGCATTAATATCTTTCATCAAAACAATTATATTCTTAACTTTTCTTCTTACTACTTCTAACATGAAGATAATAACAATACATACCATCAACTTCATCAGAAGATTTATATTTTTATCTATCTGACTAATTATACCCGCTAGCTGATTATCTAACTTAATAATTAGGTATGGATCTAAACCATTTACTTCTATATTTATGACATTATTCTCTTCATAAATATCTTTAATGTTATTTAAACTTTTTATATCAGTAATTTCTAAATTAGCAAGATAATCATATAACCTAATTTTTTCCCATCCATATTTTATATATATATTGGAGAGTTTTGAACTATATCCTTTACTTCCTAAATCTATCCTAATATATTTAGTATTCTTTGGAATTTCAAAAGACATCTTTTGTATAATGTTGTCTTGTACATATTCTTGTTTTATAGACATCTCTTCATTCCATTCTCCATCAACACTATAAAACACCTGATATATATCTTGTTGCTCACCTATCAAATCATAGTAAAGAGTTATATCTGCTTTATAATCAAATCTTATATTAATTAAGACAAGTACACTTATAATAACTAGTGTTAATATGTATACACTTCTTTTTATTATTTTCTCTTTCACTCTACCTACCTCCTTTATCTTTTTAAAGTCGCCACTGTATCTTTACCCCCCCTAAACTCCAGTATACATTTCTTTATAATAACTCATATATTCACCAGATACAATTTTCTCCATCCAGTCTTGATTTGTAAGATACCACTCAATTGTCTCTTTAATACCTTGTTCAAATGTATAACTTGGACTCCATCCTAATTCAGTAGTAATTTTAGTATTGTCAATGGCATAACGTCTATCATGTCCTGGCCTATCTTGAACATATTTAATCATCTCTTCTGATTTACCAAGGTTTTCAATGATTAATTTAACAATTTCAATATTAGCTTTTTCATTGTTACCACCAATATTATAAACTTCACCAACTTTACCTTTATGAAGCACAGTATCAATTCCTGTACAGTGATCTTTTACATGAAGCCAATCGCGAATCTGCATACCATCTCCGTATACAGGAAGCTGCTGACCCTTAAGACAATTATTAATCATGAGTGGAATAAGTTTTTCTGGAAATTGGTATGGTCCATAGTTATTAGAACATCTTGTAATGTTGACTGGCATACCAAATGTTTCATGATAAGCTCTTACGAAAAGATCTGCACTTGTTTTAGATGCTGAATATGGGCTATTCGGTGCAAGAGGTGTTGTTTCTGTAAACATACCCGTTTTACCAAGTGTACCATATACTTCATCTGTAGAAACTTGTAGGTACTTTACACCTTCTTTAAACTCACGGCAGTATTTATCATGAGGATTTACTTTCCAATGTTTTTTTGCTGCATCTAATAAAACCTGTGTACCACGTACATTAGTCATTAAGAATATCTCTGGATTTTCAATACTTCTATCTACATGAGATTCTGCAGCAAAATTTACAACTGTATCAATCTTATATTTTGCAAAGATTTCATCTACAAGCTGTACATCCGCAATATCTCCTCTAATAAAGGTATATCTTTCATTATTCTCTATATCTCTTAAATTTTCTAAGTTACCTGCATATGTAAGTGCATCTAAATTAACAATATTATAATCATATGTACTAAGCATATGTTTAACGAAGTTTGTTCCTATGAATCCTGCTCCGCCTGTTATTAATATATTTTTCATATCAAAATGCCTCTTTTCTTTTTAGTTTTCTCAAAAATTTATTGTTCCATCTGTGCTATTTGCATCATATATTGACCATACTCTGTTTTAGCCATAGGCTCAGCTAATGTTATTAATTGTTCCTTACTAATCCACCCTTGTCTATAAGCAATCTCTTCAATACATGCTATGTATAACCCTTGTCTTTTTTGAACTGCTTGTACAAAACTACTCGCTTCTGTAAGCCCTTCACATGTTCCTGTATCAAGCCAAGCCATCCCACGTCCAAAGAGTTCCACTTTAAGCTTACCTCTTTTCAGGTATTCTTCATTAATAGAAGTAATTTCGAGCTCTCCCCTCCATGAAGGTTGGATGCCCTTTGCGATTTCTACAACATCATTATCATAAAAATAAAGTCCCGGAATAGCATAGTTAGATTTTGGCTTTTGTGGTTTTTCTTCTAATGAAACAACATTTCCTTCTTGGTCAAATTCTACCACTCCAAAGGCATGAGGATTACTTACATAGTACCCAAAGATTACAGCTCCTTCTTCAAGCTCTGATGCCTTTCTAAGCGCTCCTGTAAAACCTTTCCCATAGAAAATATTATCCCCTAATACAAGTGCGACTTTATCCTGTCCAATAAATTCTTCCCCTATTGTAAATGCCTGCGCAAGCCCTTTAGGCTCATTTTGCACGGCATATTCAATTCTCATGCCTAATGTACTACCATCTCCTAATAATTCCTTATAGACTGGTAAATCTCTAGGTGTAGAAATAATCAGTACTTCCCTTGTTCCTGCTAACATAAGTGTTGAAAGAGGATAATAAATCATAGGTTTATCATAAATAGGTAAAATCTGTTTTGATATTGCCTTTGTAATTGGATAAAGTCTCGTTCCCGATCCCCCTGCTAAAATAATGCCTTTCATAAGTCACTCCTTTTATTCTCTATTTACATATATAAATCCATAAATTTTATATATCTAAAATCATACTTTTATTCCTTTATTATAGCATATTTTAAAATATCCTTCGGCTTTTTTTCCTAAATTTCTACAGTTAAATATTACAATTAATTTACATTTATTTGGCACATGTATTATTTTGTACTTATTTATCACATATAGTATAATAATATCTATCATGTTTTAAAGGAGTCTTCTTATTATGATCCGTGAAAATCAAAAATATCTAAATAGACTACAAGTCTTTCTAGATTTAATGGTTATACTTATTTCATTTTTAATCGCTTATTACATACGCTTTTACCAAATGGCTGATGGTATTCATTCACTTACATTTCAACAGAACTTACGTCCTATATTACTCTCAATGCCACTCTACCTTATCTTCTATAATATATTTGATATTTATAGTACAAGGCGCACTAAACCCCTTCATGTAGAGCTTTCTGCAATTGCTAAAACGAATATTTTATGTGCTATCTTTATCATGGTAGGCTTATTTATCTTCAAGATTGTAGATTATTCTCGAAAATCTCTTGTGTTATTTTTTATCATTAATACTATACTTACTATGTCTAGTAGATTGGTAATTCGTATCATTCTTAAAAAATATAGACGCAAAGGTTATAATCTAAAGCATTGTCTTATTATAGGTGCTACCGATAGCAGTGCTCTCTTTATTGATAAAGTCAAAAAAAATAAACACTGGGGCTATAATATCGTCGGTATTATCACTTCTTCCCTTAATCATCACAAAAAATTTAAAGGACATCCTATAATAGGGAATACTATAGAGCTCGAAAAAATCCTATCTGAAAAAGCTATTGATATCGTGATTATAGGAGTCTCTGGAGCAGACCTAAGTGAACTAAGACATATTCTTCAAGCTTGTGAGAAGTCAGGTGTTAAAACGCAGATCATTCCTTATTACCATAAATATATACCTGCCAAACCTTATATGGATGATTTAGATGGCTTACCTGTGATTGATATACGTCACGTTCCTTTAGATAATGTGTTTAAAAACTTCTTTAAGCGTAGCTTTGATATTATTTTTGCTTTGGTAGCTCTTATTCTAACAAGCCCATTATTACTCTTTGCAGCAATTATGACTAAACTTTCCTCTCCAGGTCCTATTATTTATAAACAAGAACGTGTAGGACTAAACCGAAAAAACTTTAATATGTATAAATTTCGTTCTATGCGCGTTCAGACTACTGAAGAAGAAAGGGATAAATGGACTACTCAAAATGACCCTCGTAAGACCAAATGGGGAAGCTTTATGCGTAAAACAAGCATTGACGAATTACCTCAGTTTTTTAACGTTCTCAAAGGAGATATGTCCGTGGTAGGTCCAAGACCGGAACGCCCTTACTTTGTAGATCAATTTAAGGAAACTATTCCTCGTTATATGATCAAACATCAGGTACGCCCAGGTATTACAGGTTGGGCACAAGTATGTGGCTATAGAGGCGATACCTCCATTAAAAAACGTATCGAACACGACCTTTACTATATAGAAAACTGGACATTTAGCTTCGATTTAAAAATTATCATTCTTACGATTTTTAAAGGATTTATTAATAAAAATGCTTATTAGAAAAAGCCCTCAAAAATTATGTTCAAATAATTTTTGAGGGCTTCTATTCTTATATATGCTTCTTATTTTTCATTAAAATAGTCGCATGCTCTAATGTTTTCTCATAATCTCTTCTTTCTTTTTGAATAATAAAATTAACAGCCATACCCGTGCCTAATAATATCCAAAAGATAGGTGCTACAGATACTACAGAATCATTGAAAATGCCTGCTCCTAAATAACCTATAATACCTAAAAAAAGTGCTGTTCCTATTATCTCGAATTCGCTATAGCCTTTTCTGCAAGCATAAAGCTTTATACTTTGTACTATATACGTACCTATTAAAATCATAAAACCTACTAAAGCAACTACGCCTTGGTTCAATGCAATTTGTAAGTAGAGATTATGAGGTTTATCCACTATCATATTCGTTGTGCCATAAGCATACCATTTCCCAAGATAATCATCTTGTGGGAAATATAAAGCATAGTTATCTGCTCCATATCCTGTTATTAATGTATCTTTTAGTAAAGGTAAACTTCTAGACCAAATATATCCTCTAGCTGAACCTAAGCGTTCTTTTCCATAAAATCCTATCTGTTTAGGGTCTTCTAATACACCCCTTTCATATGTAATTGGATTTACATAATATACTTTATCTTGTTCTACACCTAAATAAAAAATACGCTCTTTATCATATTCAACAAGCCATTTACTTGCCGTTTCAGATAGTTCTGTACGTCTATCTATTGTAACATGTATAAAGCGTTCGTCCTCAAATCGGTATGTTTCCCCATCTAATATATTCGGAATTACATTTCCCTCTATATCTTGGAAAATTAGGGTTTGTTCTTCTGCTTTTTCCTGCCCAGCTGAACGAATAACCATATCTCCTTGAGACGTTTTTAAGATAACCTCATTATCACTTTCCTGTAATCCCTGAATGGGTAATTTTTGTTTAAAGTCTTCTTGTTCTGAAGGACTTTGTACAAGCTGTATGGCATCTGAGATTAAACTTGGAATTCTAGCAAAAAGTTTTCCACCTAGTGCACTATTTAAAACAATTACCCCTATTAGCCCTATTCCTGCAATAGGTACAATCCATTTCCAAGATTTTAAAATCCTCTTACTAAATACAATAACAAACACCAAACTTGTAAGTCCCGCACCAATAAGCCCCGCTCTAGAAGTACTTCCTAGGAGAACAATAACACCACATACTGTAAGCCCTCCAAATACTACTCTATATTTTATATTATGCATAAATAAAAAGAGTGTTAAAAAGATTGGTACAATGAGTGCTCCAAAACTCCCTACATAATTATAATGGTACATTGTTCCATACATTTTTCCCGGACCATGTACACCACTTAATCCTTCTCTATACTGTGCATAAACTTCAGGAACAATTAAATTTTTCCCCCAATCCGTTGTCAAAACAATATCCTTCCCAACATATTGACAAATGCCCAGTATAGCCACGATACATGTCAAAATTCCTAGAGGTATAAGTATTAATTGTATATTTTCTTTCTTCTGTACCATATAATATGTATAATACATCATCACTATATAGGCTAATAACACAACAGTTCCTTCTGCTCTATCTGCAACTCCCCACCAAGCTATATCTTGATGCTGAGATAAAACACCTGATAAAACGGTAAAAATCAGATATATTCCACCCCCTATACTCATTATCTTAAAAACTTTATCTACTTTTAAATCCTTTTTATTAAATGATAAAAAGAGCATAATTAACATCACAGCAGCAATACCTAGTATACTGCCTGCTTTATATTGAGAAAATATATCTACAATTTGCACTTGATTAAATAAATCTGCATACTCTTGATCTGTAATATCTACTATAGTCATCCTCATTATTAATGGTATGATACCTACACCTATCATAATAGGTATATACCATAACCAAGAGAAATTAAATTGGTATCTCCCCTGACTTTCCTTGACTTTTTCCAACTGTATCACCTCTTTATTTTTCATAATGAGTTTATTATAACATAATTTTATAAAAGTAAGCAAAAAAGGTACTCCCTAAGGAGTACCTTTTTTATACTTCATTATCACAAAATTATTTTACTTGGTTTGTGAAAGTAATTGATTTTGTAGCTGCATCGTAGCTGTAGCCGATTCCAAGACCGTCTGCAACATATTTGAATGGTACGTATGTTCTACCTTTTTCAATTACAACTTTTGTATCCATTGGTACGTTGATACCATTTTTGTTCATGATATTTGATCCGTTTTGGAATTGAAGAACAGCACCATCTTTGAAGATTGTTACTGTACCAACACCATTGATTGTACCGAAGTCAACTTTACCGAATTCTTCAGCTACAAATCTTACAGGAACCATTGTTCTGTTGTTTTTATCAATGAATGCAGCAGCATCAGCAGTTTTAGCTTCACCATTTACTGTGTAAGCTGTATTACCGATTGTTAATACAATTTCTTTAGCTGCAGCAGCATTTGGAAGATCTTCTGTATTTTTTGTACCTACTACGAAGAAGTCTTTAACAGTGATTGCATCTGTTTTTTCTTCATCGTCTTTGTCGTATCCTGGATGACCTTTAACGTTCATTTCAGAGATAGCTTCACCGTAGATTTCTACGTCGAATGAACCTTCTGGAACATTTCTGTTTGTTGTTACTTCAACACCTGAAATTGTGATTGTAGAAGCTTCATCAGATGGTCTCTTAACTGTAACTTTAATTTGTCCAGCTTTCTCCCCTCTTGTGATTACTTCTGATTCAATTTCAAGGTCACCTTCTGTAACTTCTACTTTTGCATCTTCAATTGAGAAGTATTTTGTTGGAGCAACGTAGAATACTTCATCTCTATCGAACATTTCTTCTTCTGTTTCAGCAATAGTGATTTTACCACCTACTTGACCTTGAAGACCAACTTTAACTGTCATAGCTTCTGCTTCTACTTTGAATGGAGCTTTTACAGTACCAATTTCTGCTTTAAGCGCTTCTTCAAATCCTCTGCTCTCTGCAGTAATTGTAATTGGACCATTTTGGTTTACATCTGCATATACTTCAAATTCCATTGTAATTGTGTTGATTTTATTTTTTTCAATTACACTTGTATCTAAAGTAATTTCACCTGTTTTTGCATCAACTGTTGCTGCACCTTTTTTCTCTGTACCATTTACTTTTACAGTAACAGCTGTACCTGTAGTAACATGTGCACCTTCTACTGTGAAGTAAACATCTCTTTTAGCATCTAAGCTGTCGATAGCTGTTTCTTTTAATTTTACATTAACTTTTTTAGCTTCTTTACCGCCTACTAATTCAACTTTTTTGTCATCTACTACAGAGATATTGATATCAAAGTCTGCAATATTAGCTACTACTAATTCTGTTTTAGCAAGTTTTTCTGATTTACCTGATTCTACTACATCTTTTACATCAACTTTTACTTCGCCAATTGAGCAATCTTTTCTTGGGTTTTCTGGTTTAACACCGATACCTTTAAGTACGATTGAACCTCTTTGTGCATCTTTATCAAAACCTGTTACAGTTACGATTAAAGATTTACCATCATTTGTTAATTTACCATCTGCAACTAATTTTGTATTAGCGTGGCCTCTTTTACCTTCTACTTCTACAGAACCATCAAATTCTAAATCTGATCTATTTGGTAATTCGATTTCGAATTTAACACCATCTGCATCATTGTAGAATGAACCAGCTACTTTTTCTTCAATAGTGATATCAGCGATTTCGCCTACACCTTCGATAGAAACATTTTTTGCATCACCAGCTGTAGCTACGTATACTTTATCTCCAGCAATTTCTGATGCTGTTAAAGTATATTTTCCAGATGTAACTACTGAATCTTGACCATCAACGATGATTGCTGGAGTTCCTTTTTTTACTTTACCAATAACAGGAATTTGAGCTTTTTCAGCATCTGTTACAGTTACTCTAGCTTCAGTACTTGATAAAATTTCTACTTTAACATCACCTGATACATATACACCTGTTGTTTGACCAGCAGTTGTATATTCATCTTTATTGAATTCGAATGCTTCTGTAGTTAAGAAGAAAACAGTATCTCCTTTTAATGTTCCTTCAATATCTACTGTTAAGAATAATTCATCTTTTTCTACTACTGTGCCTTCTACAGCAGAAATAGTTTTACTGATTTCATTTGTTGATTTAGCCATTGTTGTTACTGGTACTGCTGTTACTACCATAGCTGCAGCTAATACCATAGCTAATTTTTGACGTAATTTCATAATTAAGCCTCCCTTAAGTTGTCGTTAGGCAATTACAAGGTTATGTGTATGTAATGTTTTGTAATATTTATTTAATATTTTTTAATATATTTATAATAAAATAAAACACCTTGTAAATTGCACATCTTTTTTGTTTCACAGTCCGATTATACAAGATATATCTAAGTATTATCAAGCTTTTTTATGACATTGTAATATTTATGTAACCTACCAACATTAACCAATTATGGTTTTCCCTTGTATTTTCAAGGGGTATCCCCTAAGTAATTACAATATGGAAATTTTTTCTTTTACCTTGTCTCATTTAATATTTCGTAATAATTACTTAAAAATTTAAATGGCAGTAAAAATTTAATTAAGATATAAAAAAAATAACCCATAACTCTTTATACGAGTTATGGGTTATTTAAGGGGATAATGCTTGATTCCCCCCTATTATAACGAAACCTTGTCTTTCTTATCAACAGGCAAGTTATGGTATTCGATCTTATGCTTGACTTACAACTTCCTTTAAATAAGTCATAAATTCATCACGTAAATCAGCGCGATCAAGTGCAAAATCTACAGTAGCTTGTAAGAAACCAATCTTACTTCCTACATCATAACGTCTACCAATAAAGTCATAGGCATACATTTTCTCTTGCCCAGCTAACTTACAAAGTGCATCTGTAAGCTGAATCTCACCACCTGCACCAGCTTCTTGTTTCTCAAGTAATGGAAAAATAGCTGGTGTAATAATGTAACGACCAAGAACCGCCACATTAGAAGGTGCTTCTCCGATTTTTGGCTTCTCTACCATATTTTCTACTGTATACATTCTATCAGCAACTTGTGCCCCTTGCACGATACCATATTTATTCACTTGGTCTTCTGCCACTGTCTGAACTCCTAAGATAGTTGATTCATATTGTTCATACATATCCATCATTTGCTTTAAGCAAGGTACTTCTGATGTAATCACATCATCCCCTAGTAAAACTGCAAAAGGCTCATCCCCAATAAAAGTTTTTGCAGTGAGTACTGCATGTCCAAGCCCTTTTGGCTCTTTTTGTCTAATGTAATAAATATTTGCGATTTCAGATACTGATCTTGCAATCTCAAGAAGTTCATCTTTACCGTGTTTCTCAAGTTCCATCTCAAGTTCTACAGATTTATCAAAGTGATCTTCAATAGACTTTTTAGTTCTACCTGTAACAATGATAATATCCTCAATACCAGAAGCTACCGCCTCCTCTACAATGTACTGGATAGTTGGTTTATCCACTATTGGAAGCATCTCCTTAGGTTGTGCTTTAGTCGCTGGTAAAAATCTTGTCCCTAATCCTGCCGCTGGTATAATCGCTTTTTTAATTTTCATCTTTCAAACCTCTTTTATTCTCTTTTTCTTTTTGCTTTGCTTTTCCCTATAACACTCTACTTTACTCTCTCAATACAATATATATTATCACTTATTTTTTTACCTTGCATCATCATTTCGTATTTTATCTTTAAGTTTACATCTTTTTCTGAGATTTCACTTTCAATTTCATGCGTAGTCACATAAATATTAAGTTTACCATAAGGTGTCTCATAATGGGTTGCATAAGGTTTCTCTACGTCAAAAACCATAGTAGATTCAAGGGCTCCACTGCGTTTAATCGAAACAATGCCATTTTTTATTTTAACCAGATTATTAATCGTTACATTATAATGAGGGTCAAATTGCTTGAAAGTAATATAAGAACTGCCATTACGCTCTGCTACTACCCCTTCTATAATCATTTCATCTACATTATCATGTTCCTCATACTGCTGAGAGGTGACAAGTTTTAATTTTAAGTTCTGCATATTTTCTCCTTCTGCACTATCAAAAATGAGAGTGGATGCTTCGCTTAGTTTAACGGAACATGACACCCCCATCTTTATGCTCTCTTTACTTGATCATACTTTAATAAGATTCAATATCTACTTTTTCTACTTGTGTAACTGGATAATCTAAAAAGATTTGAGCCATCTTCTGCATACGACTTGGATGATCACTCACATAGAATTTATATGTAGCAACCTCCCCATCACTTTGTTTATCTGTGCTTTTTAGAAGTCTTTTAATATTAAAGGCTGCTTCTGTAGCTGGATTAATCAGTTTAATAGAAGGCCCTAATACCTTTCCAATTTGCTCAGTAAGCATTGGGTAGTGGGTACATCCTAAAATAAGGCTATCAATACCTGTACTTGCTAGTGGAAGAAGGTACTCTTCTATAACTTCTTTTGTGATTTTGTGCTGCGCCCAACCTTCTTCTACTAATGGTACAAAAAGTGGGCAAGCTCTATCATACACTTCAAGCTCTGGTCTTTCTGCTTTAAGAAGCTGAGGATACTTCCCACTTGCTACAGTCGCCTCTGTCCCTATGATACCAATTTTATTATTCTCTGTTGCCTTAAGAGCCATACGTACACCCGGTTCTACTACTCCTTCTATAGGAAGACCTGGGAATAATGCTCTTAGCTCTTCAATACAGTTGGAATTTACTGTATTACAGGCAATAATAATAGCTTTAACATCTTTAGTTTGTAAAAAACGAATAATTTGTGCTGAAAACTTTGTAACCGTCTCTTTTGACTTACTTCCATACGGCACTCTCGCTGTATCACCAAAATAGATGATTGATTCATTACTAAGCCTTTCCATGACAGCTTTAACTACAGTGAGCCCACCTACTCCTGAGTCAAAAATGCCTATTGGTCTTTTATCCATAACGTTCTCCTTACAGGCATGCTAAATCTAGTAATCTTGTAATAAGGTCTTTTGTCTCTATACCTGCTGCTCTCCAAAGCATTGGGTACATACTAATAGAAGTAAAGCCAGGAAGTGTATTGATCTCATTAAAGATAATACCTCCATCTTCTTTAACAAAGAAGTCTACCCTAGAAATTCCTTTACCTTCTACTGCTTCAAATACATCTTTTGCATAACGTCTAATTTGCTCTTTAATAGCAGGGTCTAAGTCTGCATCTACTACCGTTTTAGAATCTGGGTTATTATATTTCCCATCATAATCATAGAACTCTGCCGCTGAGAAAATTTCACCTACACCGGATACTTCTACATCACCATTACCAAGTACTGCAGTCTCCACTTCACGTCCTACAATGGTCTCTTCTACAAGCACTTTACAATCATGCTCAAAAGCAAGTTTAAGACCTGCTAAAAGTTCTGCTTTATTCGCTGCTTTTGAAATGCCTACGGATGAACCTGCATTAGCAGGTTTAATGAAGTATGGATAAGGGAAAGCCGCTTCAATTTTGCTCACTACTGCTTCTTCGTCTTTTAATTCTCTCTCATAAACAAGTACGAAATTTGCTTGAGGTACACCTTTTTCTTTTACGACGATTTTAGTAAAGGCTTTGTCCATAGAAACTGCAGAAGCTAATACCCCGCAACCTACAAATGGAATTTGGGCAAGCTCGCATAGACCTTGGACGGTACCATCTTCACCATTTCTTCCATGTAATACAGGGAATATCTTATCTATTTTAATGTAAACGGGTACTTCTTCCTCTTTTAATACAACAAGGCTTCTTTTAGTGGCATCTGGACTAAGAACAGCTGGAATACCTACTTCTTGCCATCTATTGCAGGTAAAGTCTGGGTTATTACCTGTATAGAGTAACCATCTTCCCTCTTTGGTAATCCCTACAGGATAAACTTCAAATTTACTATGATCTATATGCTTCATTACAGTTGTAACGGATTTTAAAGATACTTCATGTTCAGATGATTGCCCCCCAAATAGGAGTAATACACTTTCTTTCATTCTTACTTTCTCCCTTCACTTATGCGCTTAAATTTAATTGTATTACTTTTATTATAAATATTCAAGACTTGCCCCCATTTGTGCATTGTCTCCATGCAAAATAAAAAATGGCTCTATTTACCGAGCCATTCTACAATTTTAAATCTTATATCATAAGGTTTATCTGCTTGGAAAGCTACAATATCATATTGTTCTTTTGTAAGGTTTTCTTGTAACTCTTCCTTTCCTTCTAAAGGTACAACGCCTGTTGCGGCATCTACATAGCATAAAGGTGGAAACATGACACACCACCAGTTTTGTCCCTTACCTTCTCCAATCACAATGCGACATGCTTCATAGTTGCCCGCAGGGAATACAATATCTCCATAAGACTTCGTTGGAAAATCTTCATGTGTAAGCTCTGTATAAACACTATAGTCCTTACCCCAGTTCGTAATAATAGTCTGTGCGACCTGGGTAATCTCATCCCTATGATCATTAATACGACTACGTGTCTCTTCAATACTAGGAGAATCTGCTAAGATAGGTTCCATATACATAAGCACTGCGTCACGTACATTCTCCTTAAGGAGCTGATCCTCTGTGGTATCACTATTCGCAATAACATGGAAGCGAATAACACTTTCACTTAAACCTGAAGAAATAGTCTGTGCATAATCCGTCATTAAGAAGAAAGAAAAAGCAAGCATAAAACAGATCACACTTGATATGTAAACAACTTCTAACCAATATTTATTGATAAACTTTGTCATGGTCATAACCTCCTCAAATAATCTAATAGGAGTATTACCATAACCTATATTTTTATACCTTAATTTAAATATATTTTTAGTTTTTTCAAACTATAGAGTATAATAATGTTAACCTTATACTCTAAAAAAGGAGTGTTTATTATGAATTATGATTTTAACCATCCTCTAGACCGCCTACATACAAACTGCTACAAAGTCGATGCAAAAGCTTACTATAACATGCCTGAAGATGTCTTATCCCTATGGGTAGCGGATATGGATTTCGCCACAGCCCCTTGTGTGCAAGAGGCTATCGTTAAAAGAACGAGCCACCCTATTTATGGTTATACTTTTATTCCTGATGCTTACTATGATGCCATCATTCACTGGATGCATTCCCGCCATAACTGGCTCATTCAAAAAGACTGGATCGTCCCTACACCTAATATTCTCTGTGGTATGTATATGGCTTTACAAACCTTTCTTTCAAAAGGAGACAAAGTCATTATCCAAAAACCTGTCTATAATAACTTTGAAACAGCTATCTTAAACAGTGGATGTGTACCTGTTAACAATGCGCTTCTTTATAAAGAAGGAACATATACCATCAACTTTGAAGATTTGGAGGAAAAGCTGAAAGACCCAAAGGTGAAAGCCTTTATTCTCTGCAATCCTCATAACCCTGTAGGCCGTGTTTGGACAAAAAAAGAACTTACCCAGTTAGGTAAGTTATGCGTTCAATACAATGTCCTTATACTGTCAGATGAAATCCATCACGACCTCATTTATAGCAATGCTCAGCATACTTCTATGGGCAATCTTTCACCTGAGATTTTAAACCAGCTTATCGTATGCACTTCACCAAGTAAGACGTTCAACTTATCCGGTATAAGTTCTGCCAACTTCATTATTGCCAATCCTTCCATTAGGAAGCAGTTTACAGCTAAGCTTAACTGCCTTTCTCTTCATAACTTATCACCACTTGCCATCGATAGCCTTATTGCAGCTTATACAAAAGGTGCCGAATGGGTAGATGCCTTAATAAGTTATTTGGAAGCGAATCGTAACGCTGCTCTAAACTTTATCAAGAAAGAACTTCCTCTACTAAAAGTAACACCTTGTGAAGGCACTTATCTGCTTTGGATTGATATGAGCGCCCTTCCTTATAGCCAAGATGAACTCATGATCTTCCTCTCTCAAAAAGCTAAACTCTGGCTAAATGCTGGTACAACTTATGATAGTGATCATGTAGGGTTTGTTCGCCTTAATTTTGCTGTACCAAAGGCTGTACTTGAGAAAGCTTTAAATCAGCTTAAAGCTGCTTTTGATGCATAAAATTTCCAATCAGTGTAGATATTAAAGATAACCTATTTAGAAAGAGGGTCTTTATGTCTACACTTTATTATTTAACCTTTAATTTCTTATTCTATTCCTTTTTAGGTTATCTTATCGAACAGATTTATGCTCGCTTTACACATGGACATTTTAAAAGTGAGGGATTCTTATATGGACCTTTTAAACCCATGTATGGTTTTGCTATGACTTTTTTAATTGCCATGCTCTATTTGTTCAAGGTAAGTCCTATAGCCATGCTTGTCCTGTGTCTTGTTATCCCTACAGCTGTAGAATACGTCAGTGGTTTTTTAATTAAGACCTTTTTTCACGTCTTATATTGGGACTACTCCCTTGTTAAATGTAATTATCAAGGTCTTATTTGTCTGCCCTTCTCCTTAGCTTGGATGGGATTATGCTTTATTGGCATTTATTATTTTCAGCCTTTTTTAAATACCTTCTATATGAGCTTTGCAAATTGGTGGAGTATTTTATTTTGGCCATTTCTTATTTATTTGGCTTTCGACTTCTTCTTGACTGTACGTCGGCTAGCCGTTTGAGTGTGCGCACTTCCTCTAATAGGATGTATACGCTCTAAGCTTAATTTCAGCTTTTCATCGCCACAGATTTCTTTCACTTTATCTACTTTGTATTTCACACCGGCCTTGCTCTTGCCATTGACTTCATTATAAATAGCACCAAAGGCCATCCCTACATAACGCATATCCAAACGATTACGCATCATTTCCTCAAGACCTGCTTCTTTTATATACCCTTCAAGTAAACTGTGTACCCTCATTTGGTCAGTCCACATATTCTTATTATAGGTATGAAGGATAGATTTTGGATTTTGTACATAATGATATAAGAATTTTGGTACAATACATAAACTCTCTACTTTTAATAAAGCTCTTACGTTAAAAACTAAATCTTCCATAAAACCTATACCTTCTTCAAAACGAAGGTTATTTTTTTCTATAAAGCTTCTCTCATACAAGCAGCGCCATACACAACCCATGACATAGTTATAACGAGGCATAATATCATCTACCCCTACCATATTGCTTACTATAACTTTTATAACTTCCTGCTGATTTAAAATTTCTTTCTTCACCTTAAAGCGTTTAGGGACGCTATTATTTTTATCATCTTTATAATAATTACACAGACAAACAGGACACCCTAATGAATGGATCTTCTCATACATTAGGGCATACATATCTGGTTCAACCCAATCATCTGGATCTACAAATCCTACATATTGCCCACTAGCTCTATCAAGACCCGCATTTCTCGCAGCTGATACCCCTGCATTTTTCTGGTCAATCACGATAATACGTGAATCCTTCTCCTCATAAGCTCTACAAATGGCTAAACTATCATCCTTAGAACCATCATTAATAAGTATAATCTCAATATCTTCTAATGTCTGAGCTAACAAAGAATCTAAACATCTATTTAGATAGTTTTGAGCATTGTAGATAGGAACAATAATACTTACTAACTTCATCTCTCTCCTTCACTTCCTTTAAATAGTCTCTCTCTTTAGATTATACTACCAAAATGTAGAATATGTTAATTTTCATCTCTACTTAATCTATTTCTTCCTATTAGCATCTCCACGCTTAATTTATCGTATTCTTTTTAAAAAAGAGGTGATAACAAAATAGGCTATTTCCCTTTGCTATCACCTCCTTCTTATTATTTATTTTTTATTTTGTGTGACTTACTTCTACTACTTACCCTCTACACTCTAAGGCACCCACCTATTCTACTCATAACAGTCCTTTTCATTCCTTCAGTCCTGTGTTCCACACCTCGAAGTTGCATGTCTGAGCGAAGCGAGTTTGCAGCCTCCATAAGCCTATCAAACTTAGAGCTACTTATCATTCTGTAAACAGAAGCTGGAAAAGTATCATCACCTACTCCTTCCACAGCAGTTCTTTTTACTACTTCACTCCTGTGTTCCACACTTCGAAGCTGCATGTAAGGCTAGGTGCGCTACTCTGTAGGTTTCCTTTGGAGGAATGTCTAGAAGCTCTTAGTGAAGATAGACTCATGGTATTTAGCTGCGTGTCTGAGCGAAGCGAGTTTGCAGCGTTCATGAGACTATCAAGCTTAGAGCTTCTTACATTCCGGAAACAGAAGCCGGAAGAGTAGCTCACCTAGCCCCTCCACAGCAGCTTTTCTACTCCTCAATTCCTGTATTTTGGATATCAACATTAACACCTATACTAATAGGCATATTTTGATAAGTCTCTCTAAGCCACCCTGGTTTATATTTAGCCCACATCTTAGGGTGCTTACGATACATAGCTTGACCTATCCCAAGAAAATCTATATTCATTTCTTTAGATTTATCAATTCCCACACCTACTTGAGTAATAATTTCTTCTGCTAGAAGTGTTTTAATTTCTTCTATAGTCCCATCTTTTGTAAGGTTTGTACCACTTTCAGTAAGGTACTCTGAAATACTGCCTTTTACATCCATTTCAATCAGACATGTTGGTCCTTCTGGTGTATCTTTAAATTTAATCTTACTCTTTTCATCTTTAATTTGGTAAGTTAAGAGATTATCCTCATAGACCACTACCACAGGTGAATTCCTTACCTTTCCTTCTACTAGAAGTTGCCCACGTACTTCTTCCTTAGTAAGGTAGCCTACTAGTTCATTATTATGAATAACAGCCCCACCACTTATATCAATCTGGCCTTTCATTTCTTCTTTATCGGTCTGATCAACATGGAATACAGGTAGAGTGGAAACACCTGTGTCCTCCATTTCTTTAATATAAGTGCCTACTAATTGTTTTTTGAAAAAGCTTGTAGCACGCTCTTTATTATTAAAATAGTCCATAATATAAAGTCCTAGTATAGGTTGCTCATTATTCTCTATTTCGGTTGTCGTACTCGCCTCACCATTTACTGCCAAAAGGGGTACATTTCTTGCAATAAGCATATCTCTCGATAAAGCATCTAGGGTAGCTTTAAAAAGTTTAGGATCCTTTAAAAGGTCTTCCCCTAAAAAAAGTGCTTTTACATGACTAAAGCTAACAGAGTTCTTACTACGCAGCTCTATATCCGCTATACTCGTTGCTATGGTCGCTGACTGTGAAGTTAAATTGGTTTCTACATCTTTAGCGAGGCTATCCGTACCTGAGAGCTTACCAAAGTCAGGAATTGTATAAGAAATGGTATAGACAGGCTGCCCATCTAACAATCTTTCTGGATCGTACTTATAATCAGTATTTTTATCTATCGCAAGCTCTAATATAACAGACCGACTATTTACCTCTGTACTATCCCAGCATCCTGTTAGCATCATAGGGAGCATACATAAAGCTATAACTTTTATAAATTTCTTTTTAATCATGTGCACGCCCCCCTATATTTCTGAGTTTTGCTAGGATAAGCAAAGTAAGTGGCAATATAAATAAGAAGAAAATACCTATCTGCCCATTAAAACGTACTAAATAAGTATAAGACTCTGCTAAACTGCTTGGAATCATACTGATAAAGAAAACAATGGGGACAAGAGGCAGTGTCGTCACATTTTGCCTATGAAAATGTACAAGTCTACTGATTGTAAGAGAAGCCACATACATAGCCCCACTAATGTACATATAGATACTCATAATCCACCAGCACATCATAAAGATTTCTTGATTCTCCACAAAAGAACCAGGCAACTGTATACTCTGCATTAAAGTGAGTACCGGCCAAAGTTGTTTAGTACTTGTGACCATCCCTACCCCTGTAAAGGTAAGGGCGATTAAAATCACTTCTATGATACTAATAATACCTACTGCCCAGAAGCATATACTTTTTAATTTTCCTGGTTTATTGACTAAACAACCTGTAATAAGCAGAAACTCCAAAGGCATAAAAGTCATACTGACATAGTACGCCCCTACTAGCATTCCCTGTGGCCTAGCTGTAAACATAGGCAGGAGTTGCTTATAATCTGTCTTAATAATAACTAAACAAAAAATGAGTACAAGCGGTGCAAAAACAAAATAAACGACTACTTCTGCCATACGCCCGCAAGCCTCAATACCTGATTTAATCAAATATTGAGCAGCAAAAAGTAAAATTAAAATAATCACCGGAAGAGGTGTTTTAGGAAGTAGTACCTGCGATACCATCTCTGCAAACATACGCAATTCAAAGCCTGCACCCACAAGAAGTTTAATTACATATAAACCAACAATAACAAGGCCAATCCATTTGGTCAGCACCTTAGGGGCTATAGTATCTAGCCCTTCTCCTGGGAACCTTTTAAGAAGAGATGTAATCGCCCAGATGTAAAGGGTACCTATTGCGAAGCCTATAATGGGAAGCATATAGCCATCATGTCCTGCTATCTTACCTGCAATACGAGGAAGAATAAGCATAGACATATTGAACATTTGGAGAATAAGCAAAATCTTTGCCTGCCTTATTGAAACATTGGCATTATGTGTATACATGATTATTCATCCCCTTTCTTTGGTTCACCTTTTATATCTGTAGCAGTCTGAGCACTATCGGGTCCTGGAGGTGTTTCTGTTACACTATTCGAATCTGATAAACGAATACGTGTCTTTTGATGCTCTCTTGCATAACGTGGTCTACGATTTTGTAGGAAAATAGGGAATCGAATCACCGTATCCCTAAAGTCTCTATAGCCATTTCTATCTCCCGCTGTATAAGGTGCAAAGAATGGCGTGCCAAAACTTTCAAGAGAGGATAAATGTGCTAAAAGCCAAATAAGCCCAATTAAAAAACCATAGAGTCCAAACATGGCACAAATAATAATGAAGATATATCTGAGTAATCTATAGGCTGCTGTAAGGCCATAGTCGGGAATAGCAAAGGTTGCTATAGCTGTAATGGCAACAATAATAACAATCATAGGACTAATAAGTTTCGCATCTACTGCTGCCTGTCCAATAACAATACCCCCAACTACCCCTATAGCATGCCCTACCGGTCCCGGTAGCCTAATTCCTGCCTCACGAAGTAGCTCAAAGGCCGTCTCCATAATAATAATTTCTAGCACACTGGGTAGGGCTATCCCCTGCCTGGATGCCGCAAGAGACACAGCTAATGACGTAGGCAACATAGCTGGATGGAAATTAAGTATAGCAAGATACACACCTGGTAAAGCAAAGGATAAGAAAGATACAATATAACGGAGTATCCTTGTAAAGCTCATAATCTGCCATCTTTGATAGTAATCTTCCGATGCTTGATAGAAGCTGTTGAGCGTAGTGGGTACTACAATAACAAAAGGTGAGTTATCTACGACAATAGCCACTTTCCCTTCCATCAAACTTGAAGCCACTTTATCTGGCCTTTCTGTAGCCTGTGTCTGTGGAAATGGACTCTTCCAGCTATCCTCTATAAGCTGCTCGATATAGCCACTATCAAATACACCATCTATGGTGTATTTCTTAAGTCTTGTCCTTACTTCTTCTACTAAAGATTCTTGTACGATATCTTCCATATACATGATAGCGATATCTGTTCGGCTTCTTGTTCCTACTGTAGTCATTTCTACCTTAAGCTTCGTATCACGAATGCGTCTTCTAATAAGAACTGTATTAAAACGAATCGTTTCTACAAAACCATCACGAGGTCCTCTAACGACAGCCTCTGTCTCAGGTGCACTCACTCCTCTTGTTGGCCATCCTCTTGTGGCAATGACCAAACCCTTAGACTCACCATCAACAAAAATTGCAGTATCACCTGATAATACTGCATTAACCATATCATCCATTTTCTCTACTTCTTTAATATCAAAGGTCGCTGAGAAATGATCCATAATAAGCTTAGTCTTAGGCTTATCAACAGCAATACGCTCTTCATTTAAGTTTTTGTAGTCAATAATACGCGATAAGAAGAAGTTTTCGATAATATCACGATTGACCATCCCATCAATATAAACACCATAGATACGAATAGGGGTAAGGGTACCTATATCGACCTCTCTTTTAACCACATCCATACAATTTTTGAAAAGATAATTAATATTTTTTATATTAGCATCTAGAGATTCAGCTAAAGGCAACGTAATCTTATTGTCTTTATCATGAAATGCATCTTCCCTACTTGGGTGATTGACCCTCTCTATTTTATCCATACCCACTCCTCCTTCCTAATCCACAAATAAAATAAGCGCACTGCAAAGGGCTATAATAATATAGGCGTAACCCACAAACTTTGTAAATTTAGCTTCCTTCTTTAGATGATTAACAGCAAGAAAGGTACGTGTCTGATGAAACGCCATATAAACACCAATTCCAAACATAACCAGTACAATATAAATACTCAGCATTTCCTGTAATTTTGCCATAAACACACCTCAACCTATTATGTTTTGCTTCTAACACATTTTGTGAAAAAATGTGGAAAAATATGCACTATACGAGGTAGAAAAAGTATATTAGAATACTTGTAAGGTTTTAAATAAGAATGTATACGATTTCGTAGGAGGATATAAACGATGAGATTTATCGGGGATTTACTTGAGCTTGACTTTGGTTTAAATGAAATGAAGCAGTTCTTTGGATTAATGCTAGATGAGGATGTTGAAGTTGTTCAGCTAGGTCATGATGAAGAAATTTGCTTACGTATTACGCGTGGTGATGTAAACCGTATTGAGTATAAGGCAAAACACCACTTCTTTAGAGGGGTTAGCCTTTACATGCAATTTGCTGAGGAAGGACAAACCACTTTTAACTACTCCGAGAAAGCTTACATCCCTGTTTGTGGGGCTATGTTTGATGTATCTCGTAACAGTGTTTATAAAGTGTCTAAAGTTAAGGAGCTTCTTGTTCACCTTGCTATGATGGGGCATTCTACTTGTATGCTTTATAGTGAAGATACTTACACGATTCCTGAATACCCTTACTTTGGTTATATGCGTGGCCGTTACAGCGAAGAGGAAATTAAAGAAATTGATGAATATGCTTATCAATTAGGCATTGAACTTATTCCTTGTATTCAAGCTTTAGCCCATATGAAACAAACTTTAAAATGGAACTATGCCCTTCCCCTTAGAGATACAAACGATGTACTTCTTGTAGGAAGTGAAAAAACTTATGAATTCTTAGACCATATGTTTAAAGCTATTCGTAGCACTTTTAGAACCAATCGTATTCATATTGGTATGGATGAAGCTTGGGACCTTGGTCGTGGACGCTCTTTAGATGTAAATGGTCATAAACACCATTCAGAGCTTATGTCTATTCACCTTGAACATGTTTGTAAGCTTCTTGATAAATACGGATTCGAACCAATGATGTGGGATGATATGTTTATGCGCGGCGCTGCTCCAGATAGCAATCACTATGACTTAAATGTTAAGATTGATCAAAAAGTCATTGATAGTGTGCCACACAACATGTCTCTTGTTTACTGGGATTACTACCATCTTGAAGAAGATTTCTATAAAAAATCGATTGAATTAAAAAAAGGCTTCCAAAAACCTATTATCTTCGCAGGTGGTGTATGGAAATGGGTAGGTTATGCACCTAACTATGAACGTACTTTCCTCACTACAAATGCAGCGCTTATGACTTGCAAACGTGAAGGCATCAAAGAAGTATTCGCTACAATGTGGGGAGATGATGGTGACGAGGCGCCTGTTGATATTACCCTTCTTGGCCTTATCTACTTTGCTGAACATTGTTTCTTAGAAGAAGTCGATATGGATTGGGTAAATAGACGCTGTAAATACTTAACAGGACTTACTGCTGATGAATTTAGAAGTCCGGAAGAATTAAACCTAATTGAAGGTGTACCTTCTCCAAACGTTGGTTCACTTAACCCTTCTAAACAATTCTTATATCAAGATATTTTATTAGGTGCTTTTGACTTCTACGTAGAAGATCTTGACTTATCAAGTCACTACTTAGCTCTTGCTGATAAATACAGTGCTATTGCAGCCAAAAGTTGTTCTTATAAATCTATGTTCAATATGTACGCTACCCTTAGTACAGTGCTTGCGACTAAAGCTACTGTTGGGGTCGAAATAAGACAAGCTTACCTTGAACAAGATACTGAGACACTTGCTATGATTGCAGAAGAAATCCTTCCAATGCTTATATCAGACGTGGAAGACTTCACAAATGCTCTTCGTACACTCTGGTATGAAGATTGCAAAGGCCATGGCTTTGAAATTTTAGACACACGTCTTGCAGGTATTATAGGTCGCTGTAAAACAGCTATTTGGCGTATTGAACAGTACTTAAACGGCTTAGTTACTGTTATTGAAGAATTAGAAGAAGAACGTCTTCCATTTAAAATGGGCTGGCATAACCATGATGGCATGATTAATCATGACCAATATGTAACGATTGCATCTCAAAACGTTATTTCACACGGATTATAAAGTATTCCCTTTTATACAACTTAAAATCTATTATAATAGATTTTAAGTTGTATTTTATTTTTTAAAATATTATATCAAAATTTGTTTTTTTAATTTATAATACAAAAATAGTGTATTAAATAACATATTCTAAACTTATTATTCTAGGGAGGCTTTTATGGCTAGACAAGTTATCGAACAAGGTGTACATAACTACACTGACGCTACAGATTATGTAGCACCAAAAGAAAAGGAAGTACAAAAACACATCGACTGGTTTATGGGACTTAAACTAGGCCTTATGATGCACTGGGGACCTGGCTGTCAATTTGGTACCTATGAATCTTGGCCTTTATCGGATGAAGCAGGCTCATGGTCACAATCTGAAATCGACTGGACCGATATTCCTACTTTTAAAGAGCAGTATCGAAATGCTTATAAAACTTTTAATCCAGTTAAATTCCGTCCTGACAGATGGGCTAAACTGGCTAAAGACTGTGGCTTTAAATATTTACTCTTTACTACGAAACATCACGATGGTTTCTGTATGTTTGATACAAAGACAACAGATTATAAAATTACAGACCCTGCTTGTCCATTCCATACACACCCTCATGCAGATGTAGTAGGCTCACTTTATGATGCCTTTAGAAAAGAAGGCTTAGCTATTTCGACTTACTTCTCTAAACCAGACTGGCACTGTGACTACTACTGGCATAGAGCCTTTGGTAATTCACCAACTTCTAATGTGAACTATGATATTAAGGAGCATCCTGAGCTATGGGAGAAATTCGTAGAATACACACATACACAAATCACAGAGCTTTGCACCAACTATGGTGAAATTGATGTACTTTGGCTTGACGGTGGCTGGGTGAATCCTAATTCTAAAGGCCAAGATATCCGACTTAATGAACTCGTTCCTAAGCTTCGCGAGATCCATCCTCACCTTATCGTATGCGACCGTACTATAGGTGGTGAGTTTGAAAATATCGTTACACCTGAGAAAACTGTTCCTGAAGCAGCTCTTTCTATCCCTTGGGAGACTTGCACCACTCTTGGGAATCGTTTTGCTTTCCTCTATACGGATGACTTTAAATCTGGGCATGACCTGGTACATTTACTTCTAGAGATTGTATCTAAAGGTGGTAACCTCGCCCTCAATATAGCACCTCAACCTGATGGCGCTCTACCTAAACCAGCTGTGGAATCTCTCAAAGAACTTGGAAGATGGATGAACGTCTTTGGTGATGGTATTTATGAAACCCATATTGTAGCACCTTATTTCCATGACCATGTGAAATATACTGCTAAACAGAATGTGATTTATGCCTTCTACCTCTATGATGATCTACCATTTCTTCCTCATGAACTTAAATTAACGGTTCATAAGCCCATTAAAACTATCCGTAGCATGCGTACGAAAGAGGTTATCCCTTTCACACAAAATGAAAATGAAGTTACGCTTGACCTTACTTCATTTAATGTAAACGATGCTTTCTACGCTGAAGGTTTTATCCTAGAAGAAATGTAATTGTATTTTTCTTCCTTTTTATTTACATATTTTTATATTTTTATTTAAAATATTTAAAATTAATTGTATAATAATTGTAATTATACTTAAAGGGGAGAATAAAATGAAACGTTGTCCAAACTGTCAATTTCCAAATATAGATTCGGATTTAAACTGCTTTAAATGCGGCACCTCGTTACCTGATGAAAAGACCGAAGAGTCTGACCAACTAGAGCCCGATTCATCTTCTACTACTTTTGATGCTAAAACGAATATAACGACCTTTATACATACACCTACGGAGGAGCCCCATACTGAACCTCAAGAAGCTCTATCTAAGACAAAAGAGGAAACCTGTGTTACAAGTGAAGTGCCACTATCAGATGAACTGCCTCCACCTCTTACTACCAAAGCGCCTACTTTACCTACACCTACACGTATTCTTCCTAAATATAAGTCACTTCCTAGGTTAGGTATCGCTTCAAAGCTCTTAGGTCTTGTACTCGGACTGGTCTTTATTTTCTTAAGTATAGGCTTCTTACTGTTATTCCCTAATATTTTCAGCATTGCCTTATGTATTTTAGGCATATGCTTTGGAACGGTTCATATGCTTATGGGCTTTATCCTTGCAGCTGTGCTCAATTGGCTTAACGATGTAGAGTGTAATCAGCGTAAACAGCAGGAACTTATGAATCACATCTACCATAAACTTCCTGAATAAAGCTAAAACCTAAGAGAATTTTGCTTATTTTAAGCTTTCTCTTAGGTTTTTTATTGATTTTATAGCTTATTTGTCGTATAAGTATTGTTAGAACTCCATTTTTATTATAAGCTTAGAGAGAGTTTTAGAAATATATTAGAGGGGTGCAAAAATGTCTGAACCTATTTTAGTTATTATGGCTGCCGGCATGGGAAGCCGCTATGGTGGTCTAAAGCAAATTGATCCAGTAGGAAGTCATGGTGAACTTATCATCGACTATTCTATCTATGATGCTTTAAGAGCAGGATTCAAAAAAGTAGTATTTATTATTAAAAAAGCGGATGAATTAGCTTTCAAAGAGTCTATCGGGAATCGTATTGCAGAGGTAGTAGATGTGGAATATGCCTTCCAAGAACTTGATAAACTCCCTAACGGTTATAAAGTTCCTGAAGACCGTGTTAAGCCATGGGGAACAGCTCATGCTATTTTATGTGCAAAAGAACTTATTAATGAGCCTTTTGCTGTTATTAACGCAGATGATTATTATGGCCCAAGTGCCTTTAAAGCAATTTATACATTTCTTAAATCAAATCCAGCAGATGAAGCTTACCACTATGCAATGGTTGGCTATACTTTAAGCAATACTTTAACAGAAAATGGTCATGTTGCACGTGGTGTATGCTCTGTAAAAGATAATAAGCTTTGCTCCATTACAGAACGCACACATATTGCGAAACATGAAGGTATTACTCAGTTCTTAGAAGAAGATACATGGACACCAATTAGTGATGACAGCATTGTATCGATGAACTTATGGGGCTTTATGCCATCTTTCTTAGATGAAATCGAAAAAGGCTTTACCACTTTCTTAGATCAAGCTCTTGCTACTAATCCATTGAAAGGTGAATACTTCCTTCCATCTGTAGTTGATAGTCTTATCCATGAAGGTAAAGCCGAGGCAACTGTCCTTCACTCTACTGACCGCTGGTATGGTGTAACTTATAAAGAAGATAAACCTGTCGTTGTAGAAGCCATTAAAAACTTCCAAGAACAAGGTCTTTATCCTAAAAATATCTGGACATTACCTTATTTAACACTTGCAAATCACTTTAAATTTGAAGGTGATATTTTAACAGTGAATCCTACAGGTAATGGTCATATTAATGATACACTCCTTGTTACAACCGATGCAGGTAAAAAATATATTTTACAACGTCTTAATCAATCCATTTTCAAAGAACCTAAAAATATTATGGAAAACATTGAAAATGTACTTTCACACCTTAAAGCAAAACTTGAAGGTATGTCAAATGTTGATTTAGAACGCGAACTTTTAACACTTGTTTATACAGATTCTGGTGAATGCTACTATATTGATAAAACGGGTGATTTCTGGCGTAGTTACCTCTATATCGATCATACTATTTCTTATGACATCGTACCGAATACAGAAGTTTACCGTAGCTGTGCTAAGAAGTTTGGTGAGTTCCAAAAACTCTTATCTGATTTTGATGCTTCTATTCTTCACGAAGCTATTCCAAACTTCCATAACACACCTGTTAGATTTGAAACTTTCCTAAAAACATTAGAAGCTGATCCAGTAGGTAGAGCTGCTAGTGTTAAAGAAGAGATCGATTTCTTATTAGCTCGTAAAGAGGATATGCATGCTTTAACAGATAAACTTGAAGCAGGTATCTTACCATTACGCGTAACACATAATGATACAAAGATTAATAACGTTTTAGTTGATGCCAACTCAAAAGAAGCACTTTGCGTTATTGACCTTGATACGATTATGCCAGGTCTTGCAGCGTATGACTTTGGCGACTGCATCCGCTCTGGTGCAACATCAGGTGCTGAAGACGAACCAGACTTAACAAAAGTAAACTTCGTTACAGAACTCTTCGAAAGCTTTGCAGAAGGCTTCATCGGGGCAGTAGGTCAGAACTTCGACGAAGAAGAAATTATGTCCCTACTTATGGGTGCAAAACTTATGACACTTGAATGTGGTATGCGCTTCTTAACAGACCACTTAGATGGTGACAACTACTTCAAAATCCATAGAGGAAACCACAACTTAGACCGTGCAAGAACACAGTTTAAACTTGTACAAGATATGGAAAATCAATGGGATGAACTTACAGCTATCATCAAAAAGTTCATCGTAAAATAAAGATTTATAAACTAAAAGAGAGAGGCTCACTTACGCAACCTCTCTCTTTTGTTTTTTCTTTATTTCTTATACTACGCAAATATTATCCCTCTTCTTTTCCTCTATTCTCCCTCCTAGAGGAACTATTTAGTTCTCTCTTCCGTTCTGCTTTCCTAGAGAAAGTATTTGTTCGATACCTCTAACTTCTGTGAGCCGAAGGGCTAGGTAGGGGGTGCTATGGTGGTTTCCTTTCCTAAAAGAAATATTTAGTTCGCTTCTTCCAACTTCTGTGGGCGCTGGGCTGGGTAGGGGTGCTATGGTGGTTTCCTTTGAGTGGTTGATTAGAACCTCTTAGAGAAGATAGGAGCATGGCTTTTAGCGAGATGTTTGAGCATAGCGAGTTTCGAGCGTTCATGCTTCTATCAAGCTTAGAGGTTCTTATCAACTATGAAGCAGAAACCGGAATAGTACCCCCTACCCAGCCCTCACTCTCACAAAAAAAGAGGACCCTAAGTCCTCTCTTCCCATTCTCTACTCCACAGGATTAATGCCCCATATTTCATTAGCATACTGCATAATAGTTCGATCACTAGAGAATACCCCACTGTTTGCAATATTCATAAGGCTCATTTGTGCCCATTTTTTCTTATTCTTATAGACCTCAAATACTTTCTCCTGCTCCTCTTTGAAGGCTTTAAAATCTGCTAGTACATAGTATTGGTCTGCTCTATCCCAATTAACGCCGTTAAGTAAAGCGTCATAAAGTTCTCTAAAGCATCCAGTACCACCGTCATTTAGTGTGCCATCTACTAAAGCATCTAGTACACGCTTCAAATCTGGATTTTGCTCATAATAGGATCTTGGATTGTAGTTATTTTGAAGCTCTTCTATATCTTCTACACGCAGGCCAAAGATAAAGTTATTTTCTTCTCCACTCTCTCCTACTATTTCTACATTGGCACCATCATAAGTTCCAAAGGTTGGTGCACCATTAAGCATAAGCTTCATGTTCCCTGTTCCTGATGCTTCTTTTCCAGCTGTAGAAATCTGTTTAGATAAATCTGCTGCTGGCACTAATTTCTGCGCATAAGATACGTTATAGTTGGAAACAAACACGACCTTCATCTTCTTTGAAACTCCCTCATCTTTATTAACCAGGTCTGCAATAGCTAGAATGAGTCGAATAATACTCTTTGCTCTATAGTAACCAGGGAAGGCCTTTGCTCCAAAGATAAAGGTGACTTTTGGTATATCTAACTCTGGATTTTCCTTTAATCTAAAGTATAAATCTAATATATAAAGCGCATTCAGATGCTGTCTCTTATATTCATGAAGACGTTTAACTTGAATATCAAAGAGAGAATCTGGATCAATTGTAATGCCCTCTTTCTCTTCAATATAATGTGCAAGCTGAACTTTCTTCTCATGTTTTATAGCCATGAGCTCTTCTAAAAAACTTTCATCCTCTATATATTTCGTAAGCTGTTTAAGCTTTGTAAGGTCCATTGCCCAGTTTTCATTTCCTAATCTATTAGTTATAAGATTAGCTAATTCTCTATTCGCTAATACAAGCCATCTTCTAGGAGTGATCCCATTCGTCTTGTTTTGGAACTTGTAAGGGTAGAGTGTATACCAATGATGAAGTTCTGTTTCCTTTAGGATTTCTGTATGCAGTTTAGCTACGCCATTAATAGCAAATCCTACATAAATAGCTAAGTTAGCCATGTGCACTTTACCATCCTTAAGAATCAAGCACGGATTCACCTTTTCCATGATATATCCCTTATGACCTAGCTCCATTTGCAACCTTTCATCTATAGCCTTAATAACCTGCAAAATACGAGGGAACAGTATCTCCATAAGCCTTATATCCCATTTCTCCAGGGCCTCTTGTAAGATAGTATGGTTCGTATAAGCAAAAGTAGCTCTTGCAATGTCTAAGGCCGTATCAAATTCCTCTCCTTCCTCATCTACCAAAATCCTAATAAGCTCTGGTATGGCTAAAACGGGATGTGTATCATTAAGCTGAATAGCATGCCATTTAGCAAAATCATTGAAAACATTACCATGATGCTTTTTAAAATCTCTTACAATATCTTGCATGGATGCACTTACTAAGAAGTACTGCTGCCTAAGCCTTAAGAGTTTACCTTGATCATTCGAGTCATTTGGATAGAGTACACGCGTAATATCCTCTGTACGATTTTTCTCTTCTAAAGCTTTATCATACTCTTGATTGTTAAATAAGTTAAAGTTAAATTCACATAAAGGCTCTGCTTGCCATAATCTAAGGGTATTAATGGTCTCTCCACCATAGCCTATAATAGGTACGTCATAAGGAATAGCCTTTACCGTCATATCTTGAAATTTAACTTCTACTGTGTAATCGTCTTTACGGATACTCCAAGGATCTCCATATCCAAGCCATTCATCCGCTTCTTCTAACTGGCCTCCATCCTTAAAGTATTGTTTAAAAAGCCCATTTCTGTATCTTAGTCCATATCCCTGTACAGGTAAATGCATGGTGGCACTGGAATCCATAAAGCAAGCTGCAAGTCTACCTAAACCACCATTGCCTAGTGCTGCATCTTCTTCTACTTCCTCAATTTCATTTACGTCAACACCTAGCTCCTTTAAAAGTTCAGCAATTTCATCATAGGCCTGCAAATTAATAAGATTATTTCCAAGTGCTCTGCCCATTAAATATTCTGCAGATAGATAGTAAGCCGCTTTGTGGGCTTTATATGCTTTTCTTGTATCATGCCACTTATCAACAATCTGGCTCATAAGTGCTGTACTTAATGCACCCCATATCTCAGGTTTCGTAGCATATTTTAAGTTCTTACCATAAGCTATTTTACTATACATTTCCATATATTCTTTGATACATTGTTTTTCTATCATGATAGGTTCCTCCCATAAAGCTTCGTCATACTATATATATGCTGAGCCAGTTCGTCCGTGAGCACACCTTCCTTCATACGCCACTTCCAGTTGCCTCCCAGTATACCTGGTTTATTCATTCTAGCTGTATCATCAAGCCCCAATATATCTTGCATCTGCGTTACCGCAAGGTCACTTACACTGCTCCAAGCCCCCCTAATAAATCCCCAGTTATAACCTTCTTCATGGTCTAGCTTTAAATAACTACTTGCATGTTCTCCTACTTCTTTTTCTATCTCTTTAAACCAACCTTTAATCGTACTGTTATCATGGGTTCCTGTATATATAACAGAATTTTTGATGCAGTTGTGCGGCAAGTAAGCATTCTCCTCATCTGAATCAAATGCAAACTGTAAGACCTTCATACCAGGATACCCTGTCTCTTCTCTAAAATCTAAAACCTCCTGTGTTAGAAATCCTAAATCTTCAGCAATAATATCTATGTTTCCTAAAGCTATCTTCAAGGCATTAAAGAGTTTTATCCCAGGCCCTTTTATCCATTTGCCGTATCTGGCTGTATCCTCTCCATAAGGCACTGCCCAGTAAGATTCAAATCCTCTAAAATGGTCAATACGAATAACATCATAAAGCTTAAGCGATGCTTCCATACGTTTAATCCACCACTTATATCCTGTACGCTCTAAATAATCCCAATCATAGATAGGATTACCCCATAACTGACCATCCTCTGTAAAAGCATCAGGTGGGCATCCAGCTACTACTATGGGCATTCTCTTCTCATCGAGCTGAAAAATTTCTGGATGAGACCATGTATCACTACTGTCTGCTGCAATATAGATAGGTAGGTCCCCTATAATCTTTATGCCTATTCCATTAACATATTCCTTTAATTCTTGCCACTGCTTATAAAATTCATACTGAATGAAGACCCAAAAATCAATCTTCTCTTTTAGCTTTGTTCGATATGCCCTTAAAGCCTCTGGATAACGCTGTTTAATAGGCTCATCCCATTCTACCCAACTTTTATTATTCATAGCTTCTTTAACTGCCATATAGAGACTATAGTCCTCAAGCCAATGTCTGTTCTGACTTCTAAAATTTCCTATCTCGCCTTTAAGCTTATCTTTTCCTTTTTCATAGGCCTTCCTCAGTACAGGATACTTAGTATAGAAAAGCTTCTCAAAGTCAACTCTTTCACTACTGCCTTCTTGTAGTGGCACTAAATCTTCTTCCTCTAGCAATCCCTCATCTTTTAATCTATCTAAGTCAATAAAATAAGGATTACCTGCATAGGCAGAGAAGCATTGATAAGGAGAATCTCCATATCCTGTATGACCAAGCGGCAGTATCTGCCAATATTTCTGCCCACTTTGTTTTAAAAAGTCAGCAAATAAATATGCTGACTTTCCTAATGTTCCTATTCCATATTTCCCCGGCAAAGATGAAATATGCATCAAAATACCGCTTCCTCTTTTCATACGCTCACCCCTTTGGTTTATAGACAGACATACGCTCCACAAGCTTTGTTTCGAGTACACACCTTTGATTCTCGCATTTCTTTTTCATATCCCTTGCCCATATGTAACCCTCTTTCCCCCTGAAACTTGTTTTGTAATCAGTTGGGATACTCCTACTGGTATAATATATGAATCCCTATTATTTTCCATAACTCTATTTAAAATAAATAAAAACATTAAAACACTTAATTCTATTATACTTCATCTCTACCCTATAAAAAAAGCAACCTAGTCTTTTAACTAAGTTGCTTTTTTTAATTTCATAGAGTAAATAAACTAGGTTAGAACCATTTTACTCAATCTAAAAGGTTTAAAATACGATCCATAATGACTGCCACTTGTGCTCTTGTAGTAGAGTCTTTTGGTTTATATGTACCATCTGGCATTCCACTTATAATACCTGCTTCATAAAGCTCTTTAACTGCATCTTGTGCAAATGAGCTAATTGTATCTGCATCTTTAAATGGCACGTAGCTTCTTTCTTCTTCAAGTTCTACTGCTAATGCTGTAAGTGATCTTGAAATCATTACTGCCATCTCTTCATTTGTGATTGAATCGTTTACACCAAATGTTCCATCAGGACGTCCTGTTACAATACCTTTTTCATATAAGTTTACAACGGGTTCTGTATACCATTTACCGAGCTGCGCATCTTTAAATGGTGATGTTGCTGCTGTCCCTTCAAATCCAAAGGCACGTGCTACGACAGCTGCAAATTCAGCTCTTGTAATTTGTTTACTTGGTCCAAAAGTACCATCTTCATAACCTTTTAAGATACCACGTCCTGCCATTTTTCCAATTGCCTCTGAAGCCCAGTGCCCCTGTGTATCTGCAAATTGTACACTTGGTACTACTGGTTTCTCTTCCTCAACTGGTTGTTCTGGCTCTACCTTGTCGCTTGGTTTATTTGGTTTATTTGATCCACTTGAACTACTTGATCCGCCTGAGTTATTTGAATCACTTGGTTTATTTGGCTTACTTGGTTTTTCTGGTTCTACTGGTTTCTCCGGCTCTACTGGTTTCTCCGGCTCTACTGGTTTCTCCGGTTCTACTGGTTTCTCCGGTTCTACTGGTTTCTCCGGTTCTACTGGTTTCTCCGGTTCTACTGGTTTCTCTGGTTCCACACCAGTATTCTCATCTGTTCGGTCTACTCCTACATTTGGTGTATCTATTGGAGATAGGAAATAATCAACGACTTTATAGCTTGCCGAATCTAGGAATTGATCGTTACGCATATCTATTAAGTCCCCTAAAATAGCTTCTCTACCTAGGTTCAATAATTGATTACTTGTAATATATATGCTTAATTTATTACCGTCTCTTACAGTAAAGCTATAAGCCTCTTTATCTTTTGGCTCGAACACAACATCTTCTGTAAGTGTATCTTTAGTTAAAAGCTCTATTTGAATACCATAGATGTCTTTTGGGATATCCTGAACTTTTACTGTTACAGTGTTGTTCGCATTATTGTGTAAATTAATGCTTGGAGTAGCACCGAATACGGTACTACTTCCAAATATAAGCATTGCTGCAATAACTGAGGCAAATTTAGTTCTCTTCATACATGTCCTCCTGTATTAATGATGTCACTCCCTGATTAAGTATAATCTCTGGCATAGAATCATAAGAAGGTGTTCCATACCATAATGTTGTACTTGTTACCCTTGGTGTTCCAGTATGTGCAGTTGTATCATATCTATACATCTTCGCCATAATTTCTGTTGGAAGCACACTTAACTGTGAACAGTCACCTTGTAGTTCTTCTTCTTTTTGCACATCTGGAATGAAGATAAATAATCCATCACTAATATCACTTGTTTCACCATCTTCAGGTACTTCAGCAAACATTAAGAGTTCACCATTAATAGGTCTTTCTACATAAGTCATCTCTTCATCTAAGCCTGATTTTTCAGCGTATCTACCTACAATATGAATAGTATTATAAAGTGGGTCCCCTCTATAAGTACCTACAATAACAAGTGTGCCTTCTTCAATTGCACTCACACCATCTACATCATCATACTCATAGTCTTGTCCCATAATACCTACTTTGTAATCTTCAAAGGCTACATTATCACCAGGGTAACTTAATGGTTCAACATCAAATTGGCTAAGGAACTCTTCATCAATGTTTTCACCTGTTATACGGATTACATCAGCATCATAAGTCCAAATTCTTGTATCTTTTGAAGATGCTCCAGGTTTATTGAAGTAAGTAATGAATTTGCTTGCATCTGCCGCTTCATTAAACTCAAAGTCACCTTCTTTAGCTGTCAGATAATTGTATCCATCTCCTGCTTTTTTACCTACTGCTACCTCAAATGTTCCCTCAGGTAAGGTACTATTATTTTTAACTTTTACCCTAATACCTGTTACTGGTGTCTTTTTATTGAAAGATAAGATTAGGGCTGGTCCTGTAGTTGTTAAAGCTGGTCCTGTAGTTGTTAAAGCATCTCCGCCTACAAATTCAATACGATATTGACTTCTATCAATAACATTGTCATGCTCAATTCGAACTTGCCCTGCATTTACTTTTCCATTATTAACGTCAGCATTTACTATATTTCCTAGTGAATCAATGGCTCTTACTTCGTATTTAAATGCTTTATTATTAGCTGAGCCTATTACATCCTCATAAGTAGTGTCTGTAATAAAGGCAATTTGTTTACCATCTCTGAAGATTTCATATCCTAATAAATCCTCTTTAATACTTTTATCTGAACGAATGGTGATCTTAACTTTATTTGCATTTGATTCACCTTCGGAAAGATCTGCAACAGATGCCGTTGCATCAAATTCCATAGCTTGGATTCCCGTACCACCATTTAATCTATATCTTCTTGACTCATCTGTAAGGTACTGAATCTTTCTTTCTTCTTGGGAGTAATTTTTCATCTCTGCTTTTGCAGCATCTGATAAGTCCATACCCCACTTGGTGAAGAATTCTGTTAAGTCTTTTTCTGCCGCCATACTTGCAGCTACTGCGAACTTATCATCTCCATTAAAGCCATTTACTTTACCACTATCGTATACCTTGAATAATTTATTATAGAAACTTAATGGTCCATTAGCTTTATCATCTGCACCATTGTCATAGGCAAGGTGTAATTGCCAGTACATACCTAACTGTGTAAATCCATCGTTTGACATTCCTTTATCGCCTACTGCGACTTTTTTATAAATGTCTTGGTACTTGTCTGATAACTCTAATCTTGATGGAAGCATATTATCTTTACCATCATAAGTCTGCATCATAAGTGAATAAATATTATTTGTAATTTCAGCTTTGCCTAATCTATCCATGTTATGACCAATTTCATGGGCAATTCCCCATCCAAATAGACCATTTGCATTGCCTTCACCTGTTACAGATGTTGGTTTTCCTTGTACTAATGCACCTGTTGAACCGTATCCAACACCAATATGGCTACCTGCTGCATACATAAATGCATTAGCGAACATTCTCATATATCTTATATTTTGTCTGCTCTTAAGGACATCTAATGGATTATCAAGTCCATATGTAGTATGTGTGATCTTAATCACTTCTTCCCAAGCAAGCATATTATTGTAAAGTTTCTCGATTTGAGCATCTTTATCTGGTGTAGCAGCTGTAATACCTGCAAGTACTTGATCTGCTGGTAGAGATAACAGGATATTTCTTCCTGATATTTCTGTAGAGTTTGCTGGGTTCGTATCTTTATTGTTTAGTTTATTAGGCGCATATGCTACAAGATCATCAATATATTTTGATATTCTTGCTTTTCTTTCTGTTTCGCTTAATTCATACCAGTTATAAAGTTCTAAAGTTGGGATTTCTTTTACTGCTCCCTCAGTATCTCGAATGTGTAACTTAATTTGGTCACCTTTGTTACCTGAGTATCTGTAATAGAATGAACCACCAGCTGTCACTTTAAGGTTTCCTATCTTTTCGATTTCAATGATATTTCTACCCCTTGTAAGCTCAATAGCATCCCCTGATAGTGAGTTTGCTTCTGAATAATACTGAGTTGGTATAAGGTGTAATGTTTCTCCCTCTGGGATATCTGCATAGATTGCTACTTTCTTACCTGCAAATCCTACTATACCTAATGGGCTCCAATCATTAATACGTTTCACATCACCACTTGCATCAATCGATACAAAATTATTTTTAATAATCCCTAACTTAGAAGCATCCTTTGCAAGTAAGGCCTCTGCTAAATCAAGTTCATCCTTTAAAATAGCAGAATCTACATAATAAGAATCTTCATCATCTAATTTTGCTCGAATAGCGTCGATATCTTCCTGTGTTACACCTGGTGCTAAAGTTGTAAGGGCATCATCTGCAAATAATGCTCTGATTTCCCCATCTACACTATAATAGTCATAGAATGCGATTTCTGATGCACTAGCCTCTACTCTTGCTCCATCAAAGATTCTACCTCTTACACCAATTTTCTTTACCTTTGTTTTTGGGAATTCAAAGATAGCATATTGTTGTCCATTTTTATCTGTTCTAACTTTATACCACTTATCTGTTACAATTTCTTTTCCAGGTCCTGATAAATCATCGCCTTCTTCCCATACAGTAATATGGTATCTCTTAACAACGTCTGCGTAGCTGCCATCTAATCTTGGTACATAAACAACATAGTTCATCTCATGTGGCTCTGCAAAAGTAAAGTTGATTTGACCAGATTCCCACCATATTCTTGCTGTCCAGTGAGATGCATAGTCACCATCTACTACGTTTTTAATACCATCTTTTGTATCTGTTAAATCATACTTTTGATTAAATCCATTTGGATAGAATTGCATATCGACATTGTTACGATCTGCAAGTTGTACATCTATAATCTCATCTACACTTATTCTATTTTTAGTTGGTAAAATAGGTCCTTCAAGTGTAACTTTCTCTGGTGTTCCTGTCACGACTAGTGAGCGTCCACTTTCACCTATGTTATTACCTGCAACAACATATAAGTTATATTCTACATCATTTGTAAGGCCACCTATAACAGCTGAAGTAGCTGTTATTTTACCATCTGCACTTCCTGCAGGTACAAATTGTTTATAGGCTGTATCATCTGCACTTGCTTCCTTATAAAATACTTTGTAATAAGTAGCATTGTCTGTTTTTCCCCAGTTAAGTTTAAGCCCACCATTCATCTCTTCTACTTTTAAGAAATCTGGAGGTAATGGTTTTTCTGAAGGTTGTGGAATACCTCTGTATTCCTCTGATGGTGTTCCCATCCATTCCTCTGATGTAGCTCTAATCATGAAGTAGTAAGGTGTTAAGTTTTCAAGCCCTTTTACGGTTGCACGTGCTTCATCTACATTTAACTCACCTGTATACTCGCCTGATTTTTCCCTTGAATTTACAATCTAAATGCAACACCTAAAAAAAATATGCCTCATAAGAGAAAATCCTAGTAAAATAGTGTTTGCGAAGACTACTATTGAAAGGATTAATCTTATGAGCCATTACACACATTTTACCATAGCTGAGCGAGAAAAAATATTATTTTTCCTTGCTCAATCTAAATCTTTAGGTTTTATCTCAAAGGAACTTAATAGAAGCAAATCATCTATTTCTAGAGAAATTAAAAGAAATTCAGATGCTAACGGGATATATTCTCCATCTGATGCTCAAAGAAAATATCTAAAAAGACGTGAAAATTGTAGGGCTAAAAAGATGCTAGTGGATGAATTGATTCATGATAAAGTTCAGGAACTTTTTCTTCAGCACCAGTGGTCTCCTGAACAAATTTCAAACCGATTAAAGTTAGAGAACAATCCTATAGCCATTAGTTATTCAACTATCTACAGAGGCATATATGCTGGTCTTTTAGAGGAAAGTCCTCTGCTAAAAGGTCAACGAGGAGTTGCTCGTAAACTTAGGCATCGTGGAAAAACACGACATACAAAGGGGCATGTTGAAACACGTGGAAAAATTCGTATCAGCTATCCTATAGAAGAACGTCCTGAGATTGCAAATAATCGTGAACGTATAGGTGATTGGGAAGCTGATACTGTTGCTGGTCAAACAGGTAAAGCTTGTCTTGTAACCCTCACAGATAGAAAAAGTAGGTTTCTCTTATGTGAAAAAGTAGCTAAAAAAGCTTCTCATGAAGTATCTGATAAAATGATAAAAATGCTATCAAGTCAACCTAAAGAAACAATTACACCAGATCGAGGCAAGGAGTTTGCCCAACATAGCAAGATTACTAATGCGTTAGGAGGCATTCCTTTCTATTTTCCAGCACCACATCATCCATGGGAACGTGGTACAAATGAAAATACGAATGGACTTCTACGAGAGTATTTTCCTAAAAGTATGGATATAACGGATACTCCCGATAATGTCATTCAAGAAAAAGTATTAGAGTTAAATAAACGACCTCGTAAATGCTTAAACTGGAAAACACCCTATGAAGTATATTATGAAAAGGTATTGCACTTAACTTGACAATTCGCCCCCCATAAAATACTCTATAGCCTTCTACGTTTGGAACTGGATCCCATTCAAGGGTAATAGCTTCATTCTCTTCAGTTAATATAACATTTTTAATTGCAGTCTTATCATTAGGGGATACATTGGATGCAATATCCTTAACAAAGGATACCTCTTCCATTACAACATAGCTAGGATTTCCATCTTCCCCAACTACCTTATCTACTGAAACGGTTACTCGTTTCACCGGAACTCTTTTTCCAAGATTAATAACAATCTTATTTTTATCTTCTGAGCGTCCAGTGTATCTTATACCTTTATAGCCTTCTACTGATGAACCAAAAGTTTGGATCTCTCTTTTTGTTTCGCCATTTTCCTCATACTCAACAATGACAGTTCCACCTTCAAGTCCACCTTCAGCTACAGGGGATACAAGCTCAATCACTTGTGCTTCTATACCTTTATCACCTAGATTAATGGGTATCTCAAGTTTTCCTTCATCTGAAGTTTTTTGTATTTTAACTTGAGTTTCGCCTGTGAATAAATCTGCTACACTATTTCCATCAGCAATTTCAAGCCCTGCATCTTTAATGGATTCATCAACGGATACCATAACACTTTGTGAAATAATAGCCGCTAAATCCGTTTGTACTTCTTCCCCTTTAGCTTCAAGCTGTTGTTTCACATATGTTAATTCTACAATATCAACTTTATCATCTCCGTTAATATCATGATCATGAATACCATCTTTTATATTTTGTTCTATTTCCTTAAGGTCATCTTCTGTTACCTTTTGATCTCCATTAATGTCTCCATAAGAAAAAGTAGCATCACCTGTCCCTACAGTTACATTTTTTGAATAATCGCTGATGATGATATCTTCTGAGGTATAAGTTTTATAACCTTCACCTTCATATACGAAGTTATATGTACCTAGCTCTAGATCTTTTATATTGATATAGTAAGAACCTATGACATCTTCTGTAGTCATTTCCACATCGTGAACATTCTTAGCAACGATTTCTACAGGGTAATTCCCTAGATTCTTAGTTACTTCTGGCTTAGCTCCAAGTTGTATTTCTACTATACTACTATTACCTTTTTTTAAGCTTACCTTAATATCTTGACTCTTTACTTTTTTATAAGCAAATGGATAGTCAAATCTGATAGAAGTAGATATATTACCCTTAGCATTAGCATCTTGGGCCTTAATATCTACGGTCTCACGTGCATATACTGCTGTTAATGGTGTAAATGTTTGTACCATCATCGCACATGATAAAATCATTGCCATTTTTCGAATTAATTTTGGCACTCTTTCACTCCTTTTCATATTTATAGCTGCTACTAAAAATATTAATTATCATCTAATCTTTTTTCTTTACTATACTAGCATTTCTATATACATATGACAAGCAAAAATTTACCTTTTCTTAACTGCCTGGCAACTTGTTATTAACAACTTATTCATTTTTATACATACTAGGATAACGATAACATGGATTAAAATGCTGAAAATACCCCCTCACTTCGCAATCAGCAAAATGAGGGGGTATTTAATCCCTAAAAAGTTTATTTTTTCTGGGCAATCTTCTGTTTCCCATATGTTGACGGGGACATACCATAGTATTTCTTAAAAAGCTTACTGAAGTAATAAGCATCTTCATAGCCTACCGCTTTAGCTACCATATTAATAGGTATGGTATTGTTTTCTAAAATTTGCTTAGCCTTCTCAAGTCTAATTTGAATGAGATAATTAATAGGGGAAGTTCCTGTTTCTTCTTTAAAAATCTTAGAAATATAAACAGGACTTAAATACATATTTTTTGAAATATTATCAAGAGATATATCTTCCATATAATAAGAACTCATATAGTCAATAAGACTTTGTACGATAACTTTCTTATCTCTGCTTGCAAATTGTGAAGCTTCTAAAGATGGCGGTTGACTGCATTCATCCATTTCACGGTAAAGGATTAAAATCAGCTTCATCACTAATGCTTTAAGCATAAAGCTATGTCCAAGCTCTCTTAATCTCTGTTCTTTCTCTATTTCTTTACAGCACTGCTCGAATTCATTTCTATATTTCTCAATGGCTACAATAGGCGGCCAACTTAAGGATTTCATATAATTAGGTGCATTACAGTCTATATTAAGATTACCTATACCAATATGTAACTCTGTACATGTTATACTAGCGTCTACTAATGCCTGATGATGTACACCAGGATTAAATACCATGACATCCCCTTTTTTAAGCACATAGTGCTCCCCTTCGATGGTATAGTGAGCCTGACCTGAAGTGACGATAGAAAGTTCTACAAAATCATGCGAATGATAGGTAGTTGGGTAAACATTATCTTTATTGGTTACTGCATGAATAATAAACATAACATGCGGATTAAATGAATCTATACACTGTATGGGAATTAACATAACAACCCTCTTTTACTTCCATTAATATTATACTTTAAAACTATTGTATACCATGATAAGAAAATACAGCAATAGGTTAATATAATACATTTTTATTTCTACCATTTTTTATATAATGAACTGTGTTAGTTTGAATTAACTTATTAGGAGGGACATATATGGAGACATTTAAATGGATATGGGGATATCTGAAAGACTATAAGTTTAGATATGGCGCATGCCTTGTTTTAGTACTTATAGCAGCTTTAATCAGTATGATTAACCCTATCCTAGGTGGTACTATTGTTGACCGCGTATTAGAAGGTGGTGAAACAAATATCTTAGTACCTATTCTACTTGTAACAATTGCAACAGCTCTTGTTAAAAACATCGTATCGTATACTTACCAAATGAACTTTGAGCGTATCTCTCAAAACATCTTGTTACGTATTAGAAAGGACTTATTTGATAAGCTTCTAACTTTAGATGTAGACTTTTACAAACAAATGAAAACGGGTGACCTTATGGCACGTATGACAGGAGATACTGACCTGCTTAGACATTTTATTGCCTGGGTTGTTTATAATATCTTATATAATGTAAGTGTATTTGTAATCGGGATTGTGTGTATGTGGTTTATTAACCCTATACTCACTTTAGCCATGCTTCTTGTTTGCCCATTCATTGTACTTTTCACGATGAAAATGAGTAAACGTATTGGGCCTACTTTCCACAAAGCCCGAGAAGCTTACTCTAGACTTAACTCTGTTGTACAGGAAAATATCAGTGGTAACCGTATTGTTAAAGCCTTTTCTAAGGAAAACTATGAAATTGAAAAATTCAATAGACAAAATGCCTTTTATAAAGAAGCTAATATGGACACGGTTCATGTAACACAGCACTACTTACCTATTCTAGAATTCTTAGCGAGCTTCTTGACTGTTGTTATGATTTTTGTAGGTGGAATTTTAGTTATTTATGATCAAATGACAATTGGTGACCTTATGGTCTTTAACGGTTTACTTTGGGCCCTTAATAACCCTATGCGTTCTGCTGGTTACTTAATTAATGACTCACAGCGCTTCATTGCTGCTTCAGCTAAAATCCGTGAACTTTTAGCGACTGAGTCTAAAATTCAGAACCATGAAGATGCACATGCCCCTGAGCGTATTAAAGGTAAAATCGAGTTCAAAAATGTATCTTTCAGTTTTGAAGATACAGATGCGCTTAAGAAAGTATCCTTTAAAGCAGAACCTGGCCAAACCATTGGTATTATCGGCCATACTGGTGCTGGTAAATCTACTTTAATTAATTTAATCTGCCGTTTCTATGAACCTGTTAGTGGTCAGGTCCTTGTGGATGGCAAAGATATTCGTAGCTATGATATTAAAACACTACGCGAAAGCATTGCTATGGCGATGCAAGAGGTCTTCCTCTTCTCTGATACCATTGAAGCCAATATTCGCTATGGTGTACCAAGTGCTTCATCAGGCCAAATTCAACAATTTGCTGCTATGGCTGAAGCCGATAGCTTTATCCGCAACATGCCTGAAGGCTATGACACCATCGTAGGTGAAAGAGGGGTAGGTCTTTCTGGTGGGCAAAGACAACGTATTGCTCTTGCGCGTGCCCTTATTAAAGACCCTTCAGTGCTTATTCTGGATGATACAACTTCTGCACTTGATATGGAAACAGAAATGAAAATCCAACAAAAACTTAATGAATCTACACGTAAGCGTACAACTTTTATCATTGCACACCGTATTTCTTCTGTTAAAGCAGCAGACCTTATTCTTGTACTCAAACGTGGACGCGTTATTGAACAAGGTACACATGATGAGCTGATGGCACTTCAAGGTGAATACTACAAAGTATTTAATACACAATTTGGTGACTTTGATGAAGAACTTGCTGAGCTTACAAAAAAGGAGGCGAACTAGATGGCACGTAATACCTTCGATCAAGATGAAACATTAGAACAAGGCTTTAACATGTACCATGTGAGACGCCTTTATGATTATATGAGACCCTATTTAAAACCGATCATATGGTGTATGTTCCTCATGGTTATTTCAAGTCTACTTGGCCTTTTAGGCCCTTATATTATTAAAGTAGCTTTAGATGATTTAATTCCAGCTAAAGATTTAACAGGACTTTGCATCGCTACAGTAGCCTTTATTTTATCTCTTATAGGCATTAGCTGGATTATGAAAAACCGTCTTATCACTATGGGACGTGTAGGTCAAGATATTTTAATCGATATGCGTCATGACCTATTTGTAAATCTTCAGAAATTACCTTTTACATATTACGATAACCGTCCTCACGGGAAAATTCTCGTAAGGGTTGTAAACTACATTAACTCTTTAAGTGATTTATTAAGTAACGGTTTTGTTAACTTAGTAGCAGATATTTTTAGCATTATCTTAACTATGGTGTTTATGTTTGTACTTGATACTAGGCTTGCACTTGTCAGCTTAATCGGTGTACCCATTCTTATGAGTATCATGTACCCACTTAAAGCACTTCAAAGAAAGGCGCATCAAAAACTTAGTACGAAGCAATCTAATATGAATGCTTATGTAAGTGAAAGTATTAATGGAATGCGTGTTACACAAGCCTTTGCCCATGAAGAAGAAAGTATGCGTGTGAATGAACACGTATGTGAGGAATACAGTAATGCTTGGCTAGGCGCTGTTAAACTAAACTTCTTAGTTTGGCCTATTATGGATAACGTAGCAACACTTACTGTTGCGCTTGTTTACTTCAGTGCTGTATTTATCTTTGTCGATGATATTTCAGTTGGTCTTCTTGTTGCTTTCGTAGCTTATGTATGGCGTTTCTGGGGTCCTATTACCAACCTTGGTAACTTCTATAACACCATTATTAATGCTATTGCAAACCTTGAGCGTATCTTTGAACTTATGGATGAAAAACCAACTGTACATGACTGTGATGATGCAAGTGAGCTCCCTAAAATTGAAGGTCATGTAGAATTTGAAGATGTCAAATTTGCTTATGAAGAGGATGAAATGATTCTAAAGGGTATTAGCTTCGAAGCTAAACCTGGTGAACGTGTAGCTATTGTAGGACCTACAGGTTCAGGTAAAACAACCATTATCAACCTCATTAGTCGTTTCTACAATATTAACGATGGTCACATCTTAATTGATGGGCACGATATTAGCAAAGTTACCCTCACTTCCCTTAGAAGTCAAATGGGTATTATGATGCAAGACTCTTTCATCTTCTCTGGTACAATTATGGAAAATATCCGTTACGGTAGACTGGATGCGACAGATGAAGAAGTTATTGAAGCTGCCAAAGTGGTTAAAGCTCACGACTTTATTATGACTTTTGAAAACGGCTATGAAACAGTCGTTAATGAGCGTGGAGATAGACTCTCAGTAGGTCAAAGACAGCTTATCTCCTTTGCAAGAGCACTTCTTGCTAACCCTAAAATCCTTATTCTCGATGAAGCCACTTCCAGTATTGATAGCCAAACTGAAGTACTTCTTCAACAAGGACTTGATGAACTCCTTAAAGGTAGAACATCGTTCGTTATCGCTCATAGACTTTCTACTATTAAAAACTCCGATAAGATTATTTACATCCAAGATGGGCAAATCTTAGAAATGGGTACACATGATGAACTTATTGCTAAAGGTGGTGGCTATTGCCATCTTTATACAACACAATATGAATTGCTTAGAGCGTAGCATAAACTACCTTCAACTTGCATGAGAGGTGGATGAGACTCTTCCACCTCTCTTTGTTTTTGGAAGGATTAGCATAGAGTAAGTGAATAGAGGGCGAGTGACTCTTCCATACACTACTTTCCGCTTTTGGAGAACTTCTAGTCGCCATCTAACAAGATAACGCTGCAAACTCGCTGTCGCTCAGACAGTGCAGCTAAGTACATTTTGCTATCTAGCTCCTGAAGTTCTTCCCAAAAACTCCAAAGGTGTATTACAGAGCCCCTCTCCCTCTTTTTCATGTTCTTGGAAGAAGTAGCCTAGTGCTTCGCTTAGGATAGGGGTAGAAAAATAATGTAGTTGTGCACTATATGTGGCACTTCCTTCATAAACTAGTAGTGATACACATCCTGCTAAGGGAAGTGAGGGGAAATAGTAATCATGATTCTTTTTATTTTAGTATGGATGCTTGTTGTGATAGCCTTTATAAAATGTCTCGCAAGTGAAGCAAAAACATGGGATGAAAAAATCATTGAAATTGTATGTGAACAAGTACTAGATGCCCCACATGAAGCTATTCTTGAAGCTGACTTAGACTTAGATGGTTTTATTGCTGTCCTTGAACAGCTTTATGCTGACTACTTCACTAAGGATGCCTTTAAGCGTTTTATCCAAATACGCTATGGTGATAAATATCATGTAGTAGCTAATGAAACAGGGAAGTTTATTACCATTAAAGCTATTACAGTAACTCAAGACAAACAAACTCCCCAATCTTATCACTTCGAAGCACACGTAGAAATAGAGGATCACTTTAATCAAGCTATACCTGTTAAAGTTCTCGGTCATACTACCTTAGTCAATCATAAAATTACACAAATTGAATTCCTTGACAAAGCCCTTCTTAGAGCTTTAACTCAGTAAATAGCGTGATTTATAAAGCCATCCTCTTAAAATAGACTATTAACTACTAAAGGCAATTAACATCTCTAAAAATTTGAGGTATTAATTGCCTTTATCTTTGTACTTTACACTCTATCTAAAACTCATGTTCATGTTCTTTAAAAAAGTTATAGTAGCAGCGTACACTTTCTAATTCAGTCCACCTTTTCACAGATACAGGGCACTCATCTAGGTCATATATTTTAGCACCTTTAATAGCTAACAAGAAAGGTGAATGTGTCGATATAATAAATTGGCACCCAAAATACCTAGCGGAGTCTTCGATAAATTTAATTAATTCTAGCTGCCTTTGTGGAGATAAACTATTTTCAGGCTCGTCCAATATATATAAGCCATTTTCAGCTACTTTTTCAGTAAAATATCTAAAAGCACTCTCGCCATTGGAGTACTCACGAATATTATCCATGAGATTTTTCCTTACATATTTAGATTGCGTAATACTTCTTGCTTGATTTATCTTTTTAAGCTGTTCATAATCCTCTAAAGACTTCATCTTAAACTGCGAGTACTTCACATCTAAATACTCCACAAATAAGTCTTCTCGTTTCGTATCTATCCCCTCATTCATGGTACGTATATTGAGCATATAATTAAAGACATCATCACTTGTGATAATCCTACTCTCTAGGGGAATTTCCTCTACTATTTCTATATCACACATATCGATATAGTCCCCATAAAAGTTTGTTCTGTTATAAAGAGATTCTCTTGTAATACTTAGCTTCTCAGCAATGACATTTAATGCAGTAGATTTACCCGAACCATTTCCACCATAAAGAATAGTGATAGGTTCAAAATCTATTTGTCTAAAATCATTTTTTGATAATATTCTAAAGGGATAAAACGAATCGTAGCATTTTCTTTTTATTGAAAGAATAAATCTAAATTCCCTATCTTCATCAGGAAATGTAAAGGATTTTAAATATATCATACTATCACCTACCTATACCCATTTCAATAAAACATTTCTACTTCCTATTAAATTCATTCTCTATTTGTTTAATTTCCTTAAAATTTTTCGGGGAATTTTCATACCTTGGGACTATATATAAGGTGTAAAAGCTAAAACACATCCTAGGTAGTTTGAACTTTTACACTTCTAAGAAAAGACTCTTAGTTAGCCCCCCTTCTAATAATGAGCCTTTTCTTAGCCCTAACAGTTTTAGCCGTGTGGTAGCTGCTCTCTGTTAGATTTATGAATAAAGTAAGGCTTTTCTTTCTTGCCTACAAGCTAAGGCTATGCCTACCAGCGTATGAAGGTGCCTTTGGTAGTGCCAGTATGATTGCAGTGATATATGCAGTGGCATCCCTTTCACTGGCAACATACCTGGGCTATGCATAGGAACTGTCTATTCTGAAGGTTACACTAAAGGCTTAACGGCATCAAGGCTAAGCTCTAACTTTACTTAACACTTCTACCACACTAAAAGCCGATTTAAAGAGCTGCCATAAGGGGGATGCAGTCTCTTTAGATCGGTTTTTTAATTCATAAAATAATTATTGGGTTTAATAGGAATTAAGCTTATAATCCTTGTAAAAAATGCGCTGCTTGTCTACGATTTCGTAAAATAATGACTTGAATATCTTCTCTGCTACTTAAGATATCATAATACCTTTTTCTATTCTTTTTATTAAAATTCCAAACAAATTTTATAAAATCAAGATCAAATCTTTCTGGGCAATATCCTCCCATATCAGGACGACTTTTACCATACCCTGTTACAACTCGCTTTATTACACCATAAAGACAGCTTATACGAGAATAATCCATATAAATAACAGTATCGCAGTACTTCAATCTTAATGGTATGGTTCGTTCATAATTTCCATCTATAATCCATGTCGACTTTACAACTTCAGCCCATAGTAAATCATCAAATTCTTCTTTAGATATATTTTTCCAATTATCTCGCCAATTAAGTTTGTCAAGATGTATCAAAGGTAAGTTTAACTTATTAGACAATTTTTTAGCTAAAGTTGTTTTTCCACTACCACAACAGCCAATAATCATTATTTTTTTCATGGATACACCTACTCCCTATTATCTACGTAACCTCTATTTATTCTATTGATAGGATATCACTTCGACTGAGGTCATGCAATTATCAATACTTACATTCTCATGACAGTTTCTCACTTATGAGTTGAGTAAGCTAAAAAATCAAGTTATTGTTTTGATATTTTAATCTGAGTACAATAAACTTAGTTGATGCATCAGCCTACTCTAAAGGGGGTTTTAAACAATGAAAATCGAAATCGGCCAACGTATTAAAAGTTTACGCCTTGAAAAAGGTGTTACACAAGAAGAGCTTGCCAATCATTTAGGCCTTTCCTATCAAGCTGTATCTAAATGGGAGAATAATATCAGCACGCCTGATATTCAGCTTCTGCCTCTTCTTTCTGTTTATTTTGGTGTTACGATAGATGATTTATTCGAAATGCCTCATGAAGTGCATCTCGATCGTATTGACCAGATGATTGATAATGAACGTATGATTAGCACTGAGAACTTTAACTATGCCGAGCAGTACTTAAAAGGCATCTTAGATGAAGATCCTAAATGTGCAAGGGCTTACTATCTCCTAGCTGCCCTTCACTATCACCGCGCAGAAAGTGATAAATACTTAGCCTCTGAATATGCTAAGTCTGCTCTTTTCTATGCACCCGATGATAAAGCACACCATAATATCTTCAACAAAGCCATGGGTGGTGTGGCAAGCGATGATTATTACAATAGACATGATGCTCTTATTGAATACTATGAGAATTTTGTTAAAACACATCCTACCAATAGAAGAGCTTATCTTTATCTACTTGACCAGCTTATTGCAGATCGACATTTTGAGCGAGCTAAAGAAGTCCTTGAGCAAGTTAAAACGCTTAAGCATACCTGTCTAGATGCCATCTATGAGGGTGATATAGCCTTTGCTAAGGGGAATGAAGAAGAAGCTCTCACTTTATGGAATGCATCCGTTACAGAATTCCCTAATGCTTGGGAGGCCTATATCTCCCGTGGCGATCGTTTTGTTAAGCTAGGCCGCTATGAAGAAGCAATCTCAGATTACGAAAAGTGCTTCTCTCTTATGGAAAAACCACGTTACACAGACCCACTCACTTTTATGGCTAAAGCCTATGAACTTAATGGGGATTATATAAAGGCTATAGAGACTCACAAACGCGTTATAAAAACGCTTGAACAAGATTACAACATCATCTCAGGTGAATTAGTGGATGCACCTATGCGAGAAATCAAACGTCTTGAAACACTTATTTAACCCATCTACTGGGCTTGAATAGCCCATTAAAAAGTTATCTTTAATATACTTTAGCAAATTATCATAAGCCTGCCTGAAGGTATCGTACTCTCCCTTATGGAGTTGCACCACATACTTTCCTGCAGGCTTTTTTAATAGATACTCACCCTCAAATAGCTTAGATACGCCACCCCAAAAATAGTTTTTAAATATTTTTGTTTTGAAAAATATTGACTGTACTTCAATTAGGTAATATACTACCTATATAGATAATATATTACCTAATTGAGGAATGAATAATGTACAACTTTGAAACAATGGATAAAAGACTCATCATATTTGGGAACTTATTTTTAGTAGCTAATCGCTTACAAACCGTTATGGATAGTCAAATGGAAGGCCTTACAGCTAAGCAGTGGCTAGTACTCACCATGTTAGGTATGTTTGATGAACCGCCTACACTCAAACAGCTTGCTAAGATGTGTAATACTTCTCATCAAAATACCAAGCAGCTTGTCCTTAAATTAGAATCTAAAGGCTTTCTAGAAGTTACTAAAGACCCTAAAGATGCACGTGCTATGCGTATTTGTACCACAGCTAAATGTATCGAATGGGAACTAGCCAATCAGGAGAATAGTGCTAAATTTGTTAATCAAATGTTCTCCACTTTAACTCAGGAAGAAATTTTAGTCACGATGACTTCTCTACTTAAGATTTATGATGCCCTAAAGAATATGGCAAACGAGCAAAAATAGGAAGGGGAATTTTATGAAAGCTGTTGTTGTCTACAAATCACACTATGGTGCTACTAAGGAGTATGCTACATGGTTAGCTAAATCTTTACATGCAGATTTACTTGAACGTTCAAAAGTAAAAGGAGATACACTCCTAAAGTACGATACTATTATTTATGGAGGCGGCCTCTATGCAGGGGGTATTAGTGGCGCCTCCCTTATTACCAAAAACTTTGATAAACTAAGAAATAAAAATATCATTGTTTTCACAGTAGGCCTAGCTGACCCTAAGAATCCAGACAATGTTACACATATCCTTAAAGCTGCAGACCAAATCTTCCCTCCAGAAGTGAAGGAGCATCTCACTTTCTTCCACCTAAGAGGTGGCATGGATTATAGCAAATTGAACTTTGTTCATAGAGCTATGATGGCTATGCTTAAGCATGTTCTAAGCAAAAAATCAGATAAAGAACTGACAGATGAGGATAAAGGGTTACTCGCAGCCTATGGCAAACAAGTAAGCTTCTTAGATCAAAATTCCATTACACCTATAGTGGATTTTGCTTCACATCTTTCTGCTTAGATTCTCTTTGGCAGTGCGTATTATAAAAAGGGTGTCACAAAACTTATGCTCTCGTTTTGTGACACCCTTTTATCATGCTCATGATTTCTATCTATGGACTATGAAGCATACTACTTCTACTAGCCTTCTAGTACCATACCTGCATAATCCTGCTCATATTTTGTCTTGAGCTTCTTTAATACATAGAAGTAGGCCGGAATTAAGAATAAATCTGCCATAATCCATGCTACAGGTCCAGCAAAACAAGCTGCTGTGTAGCCAATCATAGGTACAAAAACAAATCCAACCATGCCACGTGCAATCATTTCACATACACCTGCAAACATAGCTAGGTTCCCAAATCCCATACCTTGAATAGAGAATCTTACAATATTCACCAGTGCTAATGGGAAGAAGAAAAGACTTGTATATTTCAGCAATAGAGCCGCATTTTTGATGACCTCTACCTCTGCTTTATTTACAAAAATTAAAGCTAGCGTCTCTCCGAAAGCACTTAGAATAATACAAGAGATTACGGAGTAGATGATTGCCATAATACTACATGCTTTAGCCCCATCTGTTACACGGTCAAATTTGCCTGCACCTACATTTTGTCCTGCATAGGTGGCCATGGTCGAACCCATAGCGTCAAATGGACAGCAGAATATCATATTAATTTTATTCCCAGCTGTTATAGCTGCTACAGCCATAGATCCTAAAGAGTTAACTGCTGTCTGTAAAATGACACTTCCTATTGCTGTAATGGAATATTGAAGCCCCATAGGTACACCCATCATACAAAGTGTTTTCATAAATTGTCCATTAGGTACCCACTCCTCTTTCTTTATCCTTAAAATGGTGTAATTTTTCATCATGTACAATAGACATAGTATACCTGAAATGCCTTGAGAAATAACAGTTGCCCATGCAGCACCGCCTACACCCATATCCAGCACTAAAATTGCAATTAAGTCTAGTACGATATTGAGTAAGGAGGAGATAATAAGGAAATAAAGAGGCGTTTTACTATCACCTAAAGACCTTAAAATACCGGATAATAAGTTATACAAATAAACGACTGGAATGCCTAAGAAAATTACAAAAATATAAGCATAAGAATCTTCAAATATATCACTTGGTGTGCCCATCCATATGAGTATTTGACCGCAAAGTACACAGACTATGATCGTCGTTACAAGTGAAAATAGAATAGCGAGCCATACGCTATTGGCCACATACTTCCTTAAAGAAGATTCATCTTGTGCACCAAATGCTTTTGCAACAGGGATGGCAAATCCATTGCACACTCCCATGCAAAAACCAATAATCATGAAGTCAATGGATCCCGTCCCACCTACTGCAGCTAGTGCTTTCGCACCTAAAAATTGTCCTACTATCATGGTATCCATCATATTGTAGAACTGTTGAAATAACATCCCTAACAATAAGGGCATAAAGAATCTCAAAATTAACTTACTTGGAGACCCTTCTGTCATACTTTTTACTTTACTCTTTTCCATTACTTAAATCCCCTCTTATGATACATTATCTTTTTCAAGTATACTCCGTATAAAGCATACGCTGTATAAGTTCATCTTATGCCTGCTCTATGATACGTTTAATCTCTCGCTCTTTTGCCTCTAAATCCTTTTCTTTATGATTTAGCTGAGTCGATAAAGTGCTTACTATTTTTCTTATTTTACCACAGGTAGCGACTACATTTTCTCTTGACTGACTGATTTTAGACTGCATATACCAGTCCGCAATAAGACCATCAAAGAAGAAATCAGCAAATACTGCACCTCCTGTAATTTGAATACTCCCATCTAGGCTCATGTTCACATCTTGAAGTTCAACTTGAAGCCTTTGCACATAAGTCTGGGCATTCAAAATAGCCTGTTTAGCTTTATCAATTTTATCATGCTTCATCATATCTGCAATAAGGCCCCCACCTAGAAGGTCCCATGTCCCCCAGTCACCTGCACTATCCAGTAGTTCTATTGCTTCATTCAGTGTATTAATAGCCATATTTCCTGGTGTGATGGCCTCCTTAAGCTCTTTTATTTCCCTTCTGATAAAGCTTATTTCTTTTTCAAGCTGCCCAATCTTAGCATACTCTGGCATATTAAAACTTGCCATAACCCTGCGTTTTTCTTCATATAAGGCGTCAAGTTTATCTTGAACTTTGCTCATTTCATAGTGCCTGTTGGTTAATTGACTTAACTTATCTGTTAGTTCGTCTACACTTTTCTTACAGCTCTCATATTTAAGTACCGCTGCAAGGGCTTCCTCTTTTTCTTTTGCCACCTGCTTATCATGGGTACCTAAACATTTATAGAAAAGTGTCTTTAAGCTTGTTTGGCTCATTTTTTCCACATCTAATTGCTCTTTCTCCATAATGCCTTCTAGCTTTTTCAGCTCATAACGCGCATTTTGTAACATTGTTTTAGTTCCATCTATCTTCTTATAAATACTATCTGGATGCGTATAGTCTTTAAGTAACGCTTCTATTTCTAAATTAATTTGTTCTAACATTTCTTTCCTCCTTCTCCATAGCTACCTCTATAACCAAGCGTTTTAAAAAGCTGTTGTAATGTACTTGCCTTACTCAAATCTACTTGTACCCCACCAGTCTGGGATTAAGGCACTTAGTTTAACTACCTTTTCACTTTCTAAGTCTACTAAGATTTCCATCTGACCACTTTCCTTATCTAATTGCATAAGATATTCCCTGCATGCACCACAAGGTGAACCTACAGAGCCATCCCCCATAACACAAACTAACTTTTCAATTTGGCTTTCACCATTGGTAATCATATTGGCTATAGCATTTCTCTCCGCACACATACCTAATGTGCAAGATGTATCAATACACACACCTGTGTAGATGTTGCCCCCCTTCGTTAAAAGAGCTGCTGCTACGCCTCCTGCATCAATAAAAGGTGAAATAGTCCTTGGATTTAATTTATTTTTTGCTTCATTATATAAAACTTGCCATGTTATACTCATTCTATTTTACACTTCCTTGTTATGTATAGTTAGCCTTCTTTCTGAATGCCTAAATGTTTTGCCTCTTCTTCTTTTCCTACCCCACAGGCTACTTCATAATAATGAATCTTATGATTGATTTTCTCCATATAGCTATAAAGAGCTTCAATCTGCCTTTCTACTTGCTCCTTTTGACTTTTAAATAGAGCTAGCCTATCCTGCAAGGTAGAGTCTCCTTCTATATACCATTCAATAAACTTTCTAATATCCTTAATCCTCATGCCTGTACTTTTTAAACAAGTAATGAGTTCAATCCACTCTATGTCACTTTCTTCAAAGATCCTTCTACCTGAATCTGTTTTATGAATAAAAGGTAAAAGCCATCCCTGCTCCTCCTATCTTCGCCCTAAAATAACTATTGACTTAGAGTTCACTCTAAGATTTATACTCTAATTATATCAGAAAATTTAATACAACAATATAAATTATGGAGGTACTGCCCTTATCAGTATTAGTATTACATACTATACTCACTTTGCTCAAAGTGGTAAATGCAATGACCGCATGATTCAAATGGTTAAGGCACTAGGGAGGAAGTTCCTGCTTTAGTGACTAATGCCAGAGATACTATGGGCGGTTTATTTGAAGTAGACCCTGCTCCACTTAGTGATGAAGATGTACTAGCTATTTTACAAGCTTCTTATAAATAATAAGCTTATTACTTCTATAAGTTTTACTCTCACTTTAGTTGCAAAATCCTCACACTTTGATTGATAGCTTTTCTATAGGAAGTTGTTATACTACTATTAGAAGCGCTTCAATCAAAAATCTGGAGGATAAACATGATTTATTTCAGTGAGACTTTTAAAGCTCTACGTAAAGATAAAAACTTAACTCAAGAACAGTTGGCAGAGATTTTCAATGTATCACCTCAAGCCATTAGTAGATGGGAGACAGGTTCAACCTATCCTGATATTACTCTTCTCCCTATTATTGCTGACTTTTTTGGATTATCAATAGATGATTTACTTGGCAGTAGCCAGGACAAAATCAAGGCCCGCGTAGACTACTATATGTCTGAGTTTCAGCTAGCAATAAGTAAAGGGCACATTCAAGATTGTATTGAACTTATGCGCACAGCCCTTAAGGAGCTACCTAACAATTATCTTCTTCTCTCTAACCTTATGTATGCCTTATATGTAGCCTCAGAAGATGAAACTCTTTGTAAGCGTTATGACGAAGAAATCATCTCCATAGGTGAACGTATCTTAAACTACTGTCATGAAGATAGTATCCGCATGGAAACTAAACGCCTTCTCTTTCGTCATTACTGTGATACCAATAGAAAGTCAAAAGCCCGTAGCATAGTAGATACTTTGCCTGAAGAAAATGCCTCAAAAGAAACGAATATCTATTGGTTACTAGAAGGTGATGAGCGTATGCACTACCTTAAAGAACGTATTAGTGTCTATACCAATCATCTATCATGGGCTATATGGGCATTAGCTATGCATAGTAATGAAACAGAAGAGAAAATAAATGCTTTGCAGTCTCTTCTGCATATCGAAAAGACTATTTATCAGAATGAGGACTATGGCTTCCAGTTCTACACCCAAGCTCGTATCCATGCCACCTTATCTGAACTTTACCTTAATGTTAACCAATTAGAACAAGCTACGTATCATGCAAGGCTTGCTGCCAATGCTGCTATAAGTTATGAATCTCTTTCTAGAGTGACTATGCATACTTCACCCCTTATAAAAGGTTTAGTCTTTAACAAGAACGAAGAAGATACTTCCGATACACGTAACCTTTGTCAAGAACTGTATGAAGATTACTTTTCTAAAGCCTGCTTTGATTCTATTCGTCATGCGGAACCTATAGATAATTTAAAAGGATGCTTTTAATTCTTATAGATAATAAGTTCATCGTTTTAATTTCCTAAGTAAAAAGAGAGTATCTTAATGCTTCCTTTGGCATTAAGATACTCTCTTTTAGGGCTCTCTATTTAACTATTTTCCTTGTTGCAACTGCTCAATTTTCCATTGACACTTCCATACCACGCGTAAAAGTCCTAAAACAATCATACCTATTAAGGCTGTAACACCCCACAATTCTAGTACGCCTGCTCCAATAGCAACACTCAATTCTACCCAAAAACATATTATCTCTACTACTAATCCAATGGTTAAGAACTTTTTTATTCTCTTATACTGTTCTATTTTAGACTCTCTATCTGTATACATTTCAAAAGGCCCATCTTCTGCCCTTTTTCGAAGAAATACCCAGCGATACCACTGCGCTACTACTTCTATATTCATCTCATTCATAAAGTCTGCAAAGTTTTCTTTATTTCCTTGCCAGTTATCTAATAAATCAATTTGATAAATATATTCTCCTGCCTCACATGGTTCAAAAGTATAGACACCTAAACAGAAACTTTTTAGTGCCCATCCCTTATTAGCCATCTCTTGTATCCAAACTTGCTCTTCATCTTTATCTAAATAAAGCCTTATTTTTTTCATAGCTACATCTCCATCCTTTTACTGTTTTCTAACAACTCACTTAACCTTTTCACCTCTTGATTAAAAACTTTCAGTCCTCTTTCAGTAATTAGATACTCTTTCTTCTTCCTTGATTCTTTCTCCTCACTATATAAACGAATCCACTCCTTAGATAACATAGAGTTAATAGCCCCATATAAAGTTCCTGGCCCAAGTACAACTCTCCCCTCCGTCATCTCACTTATTTCTTGGATAATGCCGTATCCATGGTTTGGATTTCTTAAAACTAGCAGTATATAAAATAACGCTTCTGTTAATGGTGCACTATTTTCCAAATCTATCATCTCCTAATATATCATCTGTCGATATATTCAATATATCACCATCCGATATATTAGTCAATAAAAAAAATCTGAATATTCCTATTCAGACTTCTTACCTTTAACCTATTTCTCATTTCTTGTCGCTCTTTGATTTTATCTCTTCGCAATGCCCTCTCTCCCCCAATATGCTCGCGTGCAGTACACAGGAAAAACTCGTAAAACATTTAAGCCGTGTTAAAATGGTAATAAAATAACTATTTTATTACTTGATAGTTTGTCAAGTTAAGTGCAACACTTATTAAGTTCTCTTAAGAAGACCTCGTTAGGTGTCTTATATCCCAGAC
>OIFU01000126.1_pt1 | contig 73844 bp, 43 predicted proteins | sample 1582141 | NCBI WGS metagenome assembly OIFU01 (sample SAMN07501047, study PRJEB24779) | human gut metagenome | isolation source: stool | host: human infant | place: USA: Pittsburgh, PA
GCGGAGTTACCACGGTAGTTACCATAACCAGCCATGATTTGAGTTGGTTCTAATGGATCGTATTGGATAGGTTTCAATGCTGCAAGAGCTGCGCCTTGTGCACCTACACGACCGATTTCATCAGTTAACTCATCGAAACGAGGGCTTGCACCAGTAGACAAGTCGTATACTTTAGCGCCATCAGCACTTTCAGATTCACGAACACCTACGGAACCATCAGTAGATTTAACGATTGTACGAGAATCTTTCAATTGTTTCAAGTTAACCGCATCTGTATCGTTAGTACCTTTACCAAGGTTAGTAATTTTGTTACCACCCATGTTGAGGTTACCACCAGTTACGGAAAGGTCACCAGCGTTGAAGTTCAATGCAGGACCATTGTCGCTATTCTTGATGGAGTTGATACCTTTAAGGTCTTTGTTCAATTTAACAGTTAATGTATCGTTACCATCAGCTACTACATTGATGTTACCAGCAGCGGATTGGAATGCAGTGGATTGAGCTGCAGTCACACCTTCACCTTGAACTTTAACAAGCGTATTCAACGCATGTTTGTTTTCAGTACCAGTGTTGTTACCTGTGAATTTCAAACCATCATCCATAGTTGCTACTTCACGTTTGATTGGGTTGCCATCAGTATCTTTCAATGGGTTGCCATCTTTATCTTTTGGTACGTATACGATACGTTCAGATTTGTCGCCATTGTTAGCTTCTGGTTTAACAAGAGTTTTGGAACCGTGATCTGTAGAGATATCTACACCAGTACCATCTGCACCAGCAGGACCTTGAGGACCAGTCAAGCCAATGTGACCTACGCCATCTTTACCAGCGATGGATACAGCATCTTTACCATCTTTACCGATGGAAACTTTACCGTCGATACCGTTAGCACCGTCTTTACCGGAGATGGATACACCATCTTTACCAGCTACGCCATCTTTACCAGGAACGCCAATGGAGTTCAAGCCGTTAAGATCTTTATCAAGACCGATTACAACTTTACCATCTTTAGTCATAGTTTTGATGTTGGATGCGCTGTAGTTGTCATCAGCTTTAGTGCCTTCGCCTACGATTTCAAGTTTTTCACCCAAGTTTTTGTGGATGTCATTACCAGATTGAGCACCGAAGTTCAAACCTTTGTTGCCGATTGCATCAGCAGTATTTTTAAGGTCAGTAACGTTTACAGCACCGTTCTTAGTATTGTTGTCGCCAGCAGCAGCATCAATCTTATCTAAGAATGTATTACCAGCTTTATCAGCGATGGAAGAACCAACGTTGTTCAATTTCATTGGATCTGTAGTAGAAGCGTTAGGGTTGTTCATGGAAGCGATAATATCGCCAGCATTTACAACATCGCCAGAACCATCTTTAGCTGTATTGAAAGTACCATCTGGTTGTTTGTAAACTTTAGTGCCGTCTTGTTTAGTGTATACCACTGGAATTTGAGCATTGTTTACAACACCTTGGTTATTGATCTTAATGTCATATTGGTGACCTTTAGCTGCATCATAAGTTGCAGATGTAGGATCATTTTTATCAGTTACGGAGATAGTGCCATCAGAAGATTCAACAGTTGTAACTTTATCTTTCAATTGTTTAACGTTTACTGCATCTGTATCGTTTTCACCAGCTTTAACGCCTGTGATTTTCTTATCACCAGCGTTAATACCAGTCTTAGTTACAGATGGGCCACCAGTGATAGTCAAGCCATCGTTGTTAACTTTAGTATCGCCAATTTTCACGGAACCATCTTTAGTAAGATCAAGGTCTTTAGACAATTGAACTTTCAATTTGCCATTGTCGTTATTTACACCGATGTTGTTATCAGTCAATTTAGCTTTATCAGCACCACCAACGATATCTACTACGTTGTTAAGATGTTTCTTAATAACTTTAGTTGGATCAGTTTGACCGTCGTCACCAGCGAACTTCATGCCATCATCGTGAGTTGCTACTTCATGTTCGTTACCATCTTTATCTTGGTATACGATACGAGTCAATTTATCACCAGGTTGGCCATCAACACCAGGAACGCCGTCCTTAACGGAAATCTTAGCACTTGCGCCATCTTTACCGTCAGCACCCTTAGGACCAGTCAAGCCGATAGAGCCATCTTTACCGTTGAGTACAACAGATGCGCCGTCTTTACCGTTAACACCGATCTTACCATCAACGCCGTCTTTACCATCTTTACCAACAACTACGCTGTCAGCTTTAAGGTTTTTATCAAGTTTAACGTCGATAGTTGTGTTACCATCTGCATCTTGACCAATGATAGTCTTAACATTTTCACCGCTGTATTCAGTATCAGCTTTAGCACCTTCACCTTGGATTTTCACAGTGGAACCAAGTTTATTAGTTTTTACACCACCAGCGTTAGCATCAAATTTCAAGCCTTTTTCAATCAATGCATCAGCTGTATTTTTAAGGTCTGTTACATTAACTGCACCGTTCTTAGTTTTGTTGTCAGCAGCTGCTGCATCAATTTTATCTAAGTAAGTGTTACCAGCTTGATCAGCAATAGTGGAACCTACGTTGTTCAACTTCATAGGAGTTGTTGTGGAATCACCACCATTGTTCATGGATGCAATTACATCAGCAGGTTGAACTGTAGTACCAGTACCATCAGGCTTAGTATTGAATGTAACATTACCAGTAGCAGGATCTACGATTTTGTAAAGTTTGTCGCCATCTTTATTAGTATAAACAACTGGAGTTTGAGCTTTTTCAACTACAGTTTGGTTATTGATAGTGATGTCATATTGGTGACCTTTAGCTGCATCATAACCAGGTTGACCAGCAACGTTTTTGTCTACTACTTTGATGGAACTATCGGAAGACTCAACAGTTGTAACTTTGTCTTTCAATTGTTTTACGTTAACTGCATCAGTATCGTTTTCACCAGCTTTAACGTTAACAATTTTGTTACCGCCATTATCTAAACCAGTGTTAGTCAACTTAACATCAGTAGTAGTACCACCTGCAGGAGCAGTGATTGTAACACCGTTGTTATCAACTTTTGTATTACCAGTAGTCAAGGAGCCATCAGCATCCAAGTCAACATTTTTAGCCAATTGAACTTTCAATTTGCCATTAACATTGTTAACACCAATGTTATCGTTAGTAGTCAATTTATTTTTATCAGCACCACCAACGATATCTACTACGTTGTTAAGATGTTTCTTAAGAACTTTAGTATCATCTGTTTGACCATCGTCACCAGCAAACTTCATACCATCATCATGAGTTGCTACTTGATGTTCGTTGCCGTCTTTATCGTTGTAGAAGATACGAGTGATACCATCAACACCGTCTTTACCATCAACGCCAGCTTTACCTTCTTTAACAGTAATATCAGCAGTTGCATTTTTACCATCTTTACCAGCAGGGCCAGTTAAACCAATGTGACCTACGCCATCTTTACCGGAGATAGATACTGCATCTTTACCGTCTTTACCAGAAATACCAACTTTACCATCGATACCATTTGTACCAGGAAGGCCAGGAGCACCTGTAGCACCTTGAGGTCCAACAATAGTTACGCCATCTTTACCTGCTTGACCATCTTTACCATTAACAACTACTTTATCCAAGTTAGTTAAATCTTTGTCTAGGCTGTAAGTATAAGTTTGAGTTTTATTGGCTGCATCAACAGTTTGTTTTACAGTCAAGTTTTTACCTGCTGCAAAGTTTACAGTGCCACCATTTTCAACAGCTGTTGCAGTTGCTGCACCATCTAATTTACCATCACCAGCAATTGCATTAGCTTTGAAACCGTAGTTATTACCAGCTGCAGGAATGTTCAAGTCGGAGAAGTCGATAACTGCTTTAGTATCAGTTACAGCTTTACCATTGCCATCGTTATAAGTCAATGTAACTTTCTTAGTACCTGCATCGTATTTGTATACGTTTTCAGTACCGCTTACTACACCGCCTTTAGCTTCAGTACTACCAGCTTTAACTGCTGTAGGAGCAATGTGCAATTCAGAAGCTTTCAATGTATCATGTACAGATTTCAATTGATCTTCTGTAGCTGCTTGACCAGATACAATATTCGTAGGATCGAAAGTTTTATTAGTCAAACCACCGATATTACCAGTTTTAGCATTCAATGTGATAGGGTTAGTACCACCAACTGTTACTGTTTCGTTAGGACCGAATGTGAGTTTACCAGAACCAGCGCCATTTGTGATGGAGTTGATATCCGTTAAGTCACCTTCAACGTTGATTTTGTATGGATCAGCGTCTGTACCAGTACCAGTCTTAGTAGTATTTTTACCATTTTCAATTTTTGCTAATTTAGCATTTACAGTGTAAGTTTTTTGACCTGTAGTTGCATCAGTTGTATCAGTAACAGTTACGTTGTCACCAGCTTTAACTTTAGAACCAAGACCAGTGATTACTTTCTTACCGTCATCAGTGATGTTGGAAAGATCGTTTTTAGCGATGCCAGTAATTTTAGCTTCTTCGCCAGTAACTGGTTTACCATTGCCATCAACGTAAGTCATTGTTACACTACCGTCGTTTTGTACAGCATAGCTACCAGGTTTGATGTGTTTTTCATCATCAAGATTAGCTACTTTCTTAACAGTTGTGCCACCATCAGTGCTATAAGTGATACGGTCGCCATCTTTCTTAATGGAGATGTTGTCGTTTTTGTCGCCAAGTTTAACTTCTTTAGTTGTTACGCTATCAAGATCTTTAAGGTCTTTATCAAGAGCGTATGCAACTTCTGTATTACCGTTACCGTCGTTAGTTTGTTTAACAGTTAAGTTTTTACCAGCTTGCATTGTAACGGATTTACCGTCTGCAATGTTTTGATCTGTATCACCAGAATGTGTACCTTCTGTAGCAGAAACTGCACCAGATTTCAAGTTCCAAGTAGATGCTGTACCAGCAGCTGCATTTACATGTAAGTCATATGTTACTTGGTCGCCATTTGTTGTTTTGTTAATTGTTACAGATTTGTCGTTGGAAGTAACAACTGTACGAGCTGCTTTCAATTGATCGTAGTTAACTGCATCAGTACCATCTGTAGCAGGTTTCACATTAGTGATTTTTTGGTTACCTGCATTGATACCGTCTTTCTTAACAGATGGACCACCAGTGATAGTTACGCCATCGTTGTTAACTTTAGTGTCACCAATTGTTAAGGAACCGTTTTTAGTCAAATCAACGTCTTTATTCAAGTCGTATTTAACTACGCCATCAGCAGCTACGGAAGCTGTTGTGTTGGAACCGTTAGTGAAGTTCAAACCTTTGTCCAATTTAACTGTTTGGTCACCAGTACCATTAGCTTTGTAAGTCAAAGGAATTTGTTTAGCTGCTTTTTCACCATCGAATTTCACTTCGTATGTAGTGTTATGCTTTGCATCATCTTTCACAGGGTTAACAGTGATAGGGTTATCTGCATCAGCTGTGTAGTTACCACCAGTAGTTGTACCACCGTTGTTAACTGTTACTGCTTCACGAGCTGCATCTTTAACTGCATTACGGGAAACATTTACGGAGTATTGAGCATCTGGATCGCCAGAGTTTTTACCGTTTTCAACAGCAATATCAGCCAAGTTAGTATCGCCAGCTGCGTCAGCTTTTTTAACTACACTTTCAATAGAGGACGCACCACCAGGTGTAGAAGGATTAGTTACACTAATTTTGAAGTCTGTGTTATCACCAACAGTTGTTGGAGTTACAGTTACATTAGTGGAACCAGAGGATACTGTATATGTTTTATTTAATTTAGTTTTAGCGTCATCGGACAAATCAGCTACTACATCTGTACCAGAAGCAGTTGTTTTGATGTATTGACCGTTGTTAGCACCAACTACACCGAAGCTCAAACCACCAGTTTTATTGAATTTTTGAGTATCTGTATTACCAGTGTTACCTGCTAATTTAATTGTGTTGTTGAAGCCATCGCTTACTTTTTTCAATTGGTCTTCAGTTGCTGCACGACCGGAAACAACAGTTGGGTTAGTAATATCCCAATCTTTGTTTTGTAAGCCAGTTACATAGCCACCTTTACCATCTAAGGAAATAGGGTTGTCGCCTTCAACTTTTACAACTTGATCACCAGCGAAGGAGATTTTACCAGAACCAGTACCATTTGTAATGGAGGAGATGTCTTTCAAGTCACCTTGTACATTTACTTTGTACGGAGTAGCTGCTGTACCATCACCTGTTACAGTAGTATTTTTACCACCTTCAACTTTAGAAGGATCAGTGTTACCAGTAGCACCAGTAGAGCTTACTGTGTAAATATCATGACCATCTGTTGCATCTTGAGTCTTAGCAACAGTTACGCCATTACCAGCTTTAACTTCTGTCTTAGCGGATTTCAATTGTTTTACGTTAACTGCATCAGTATCGTCTGTACCAGGAGCTACATTAGTGATTTTGCTACCACCCATGTTAAGTGGGCCGCCAGTGATGTTGATGGAGTTGCCACCAATTGTCATTTTAGGACCATTGTCAGCATTAGAAATAGATGTAATACCTTTCAAGTCGCCTTCTACATTAACTTTGTATGGATCATCTTGAGTACCTTCACCAGTAACTTTAGTGTTTTTACCATCTACAAGTTTAGTTTTAGCGTCTTTTAATTGTTTTACGTTAACTGCATCAGTATCCTTTACACCAGCTTTTACATTAGAAATGTTTTTATTACCAGCATCGATACCATCTTTCTTAACAGATGGGCCACCAGTGATTGTTAAGCCATCGTTAGTAACTTTAGTATCACCAACTGTTAAGGAACCATCTTTAGTCAAATCAACATCCTTATTCAAGGAATATGTGAATTGTTTACCAGCTTGGTCTAATACAATGTTTTTACCAGCTTTGAAAGTAACAGTATCGCCAGGGCTTACTTTTTCAGAAGTTGTGCCGTTTGTAGTACCACCATTATTAGCGGAAGTTACTTTCCAACCAGAGTTGTTGATCGCTTGAGTAACATTGTCAGTTGTAGCAATACCGTTTGTAGTAGGAGCAACTGCTTTACCATCGGCATTAGTAGTAATATTTTCACCTACTTTAGCAGTGATTTTTACACCATTTTTATCAGCAGATGTAGAGATGAATTTGTCATCACCTTTAACATTCAATGTACCATTGTCTAACAATACATCGCTATTGCCAGTGTCGCCAGCGTATTTCAAGTTAACGCTTCTCAATTGAGCTACGTTAACAGCATCGCTGTCAGCAGTACCTGCTGCAAGACCTGTAATTTGACGAGTTGCATTAGCACCGTCACCTACGGAAACAGCTGCCAATGTAGAAGTTTGTGCCGTACCAGCAAGACCAGCATATTTATTTGTACGAGTTTCTGCAGGGTTAAAGCCTTTAACACCTTTATCTACAGTTGCTTTAGACTGAGAACCAAGAGCAACGCCATCAGCAACAGATGCCTTTGCCTCTTTACCTAATGCTGTAGCAGATGCAGCAGATGCTTCAGAAGCTTGACCTAATGCACTTGCACCATTAGCTGTAGCAGAAGATTTGCCACCTACTGCAGTAGAAGCAGTGCCAGAGGAGTTAGCTTGCATACCAATTGCAACAGCTGCAAATCCACTGGCTGTTGTTTTATATGTATTACCACCACTTGGAGCACCATTAGTACCGATAGCAATAGCAGCATTAGCAGTAGCTTCTGTACGATTACCAATAGCTACTGATAAATCATTTTCAGCTTTTGCTTCACGACCAATAGCGATTGTATCTTCACGAGCTGCTCTGTTATCACGACCAATAGCAATTTGAGTAGAACCTGCATTACGGCCACCATTTGCAGTAGCGTCAGCAAGGTTATTTTGACCAATAGCAATACCACCACCAGTATTGGCATTATTAGAAGTACCAATTGTGATAGTGTCTTCTACCTTAGAGGTATTGCCATAACCAATAGCTGTAGCATTTTGACCAGATGCAGTGTTACGAGCACCAAAAGCTTGAGAGTTTTTAGCAGTTGCTTTAGAGCCTGCACCAACCGCTGTAGATTCAGTACCGGTTGCATTAGCAAGTGCACCAACACCAACTGCCATATGAGCATTAGCTTTTGAATAAGAACCCACTGCAAGAGCATATGCATCTTGACCACTAGTTAATGCTTCAGAATATGTACCAATAGCGATATTATCTGTATTACTAGCTTTTGCTACATTACCTACAGCAATAGTATTTCTACCAGTTGCCTGAGATCCTACGCCAATTGCAGATGCAGCAGGACCAGTTGCTATGTTTTGGTTACCAAGAGCCATAGATGAATCTTGATTCGCCACATTGTTAGCACCATAAATAATATGACCGTTACCGCTACCACCAGTTGTATTATTTTGGTAACCAACAACAACAGAGTTTGGAGATGTTCTATTAGAACCATTATAAGCATTAGGAGTGATATTAACAGCACTACCACCATAATTACCATCTGCTTGTACAGGTGTACCTGCTGTAGCAGCCACCATAGCTAAACCAGCTAATACGCTAGCAAGAGCTTTTTTCTTACCACCATTGTTTTTTGCAACTTCGGAAACTACTACGTAGCACTCTTTAGTTTTGCTCCAAACAACTTTAAAGATTTTATTCATATTACTATGAACCCCTTTCTTAACTAGACACAATTACAATCCTTATAATTAAATCATTTAAATACAAAAGAAGGAAAAGCCTAAATTTCCCATACCTTTACGCCTTTCTGAGTATCTTTCATATTTCTTTCATTTTGTGTCATGAACAGAATATCATATATCGAAAATGTTGTAAATACTTTTCTTCATGTTTTTATCATAAACAGCAAAGTTTGTTGTCAGAACCTTTATTTTGTTAAACAAAATTTAATATATGAGTGTTTTTTTACTCATTTTTTCGGCGTTTTATACGTATTTTATAAAATATAATCTATTTTTCTCTATGCAGTACTAGTTTTTTCGATAATAATATTAATGTAAGTTATAAATAAACGATTAATTGATTTAATCTCATTGATTTTTCTCGATTTTGGCATCTATTTATATATTATCTATAAAATATGGATCATAGAAAAATATAATTATAATAATCCAACAACCTTTTAAAGGTACTTTCACATTTTTTTCATATACGAACTTATAAATGAAATAACTATGAATTTTTTGACCGATTTTGATAAAAATTATGATATACTAAATCATTATGAGGACCATTTTACGAGTATTAGTTATAGAGGGGATATATTCTAATGAGTAAACAACACATTACTAGTGTAGATCAATCTAAAATTAACGACCTGAAGGAATCTTACGACGATTTTCTATACGTATCAAAACCATTTTTCAATACATGTATTACATCTTTAATGGCAAAAGCTCTTATTTATGGCTTAGACCCAGTACCAGTTGAAGACGCGCGCGTATTAGAGTTGGGCTCTTCTTGCGGTGGAAATATCATACCCCAAGCCCTATATAATCCAACAGCAACTTTCACAGGCATCGATTTATCCCCTACACAGGTGAAACATGGGAATGAATTAATTGAATCCATGGGGCTTAAAAATATTACCTTATTAGAAAAAAATATTATGGATATTGATGAGACATTCGGTACCTTCGATTACATTATCGTTCATGGTATTTGGTCTTGGGTGCCTGATGTGGTAAAAGATAAAATCCTTAATATTTGCAGTCACAACCTATCTGATCGTGGTATTGCCTATGTTTCATATAATACGTATCCAGGTTGGAAACGGTTAGAGCAATTGCGGGATATTATGTTATATTCTGAAAAACATGCACCTAACGACTCATTACAAGAGCGTACGGTCTACACAAAAAATGTATTAAAACTCATTGCAGAAACAATGAAGCTAGATGAACGTTCCCAACAAATTTCTGATTATAAGATCAAAAACATAAATCGTGTAATCCAATCTAACGATTACTACGTTGGTCATGAATACTTAGAAGCTATTAATGATCCTGTATATGTGTCTGAATTTATTGAGCGTGCTCAACAACAAGGTTGTGCTTATATTGGCGACGAAACATTGAATCGTTCCTTCATTACATGGCTTGATAGTAATGTCGAAAATAATATTAGAACATTAGCTAGAGATAGCTACATTGATAAGGAGCAGTACTACGATTATGTGTATGATACTCAGTTCCGCATGGCCCTATTAACAAAGTGTAGCAACGAAGATAAAATTTCCCATGACGAAAGGGTTGAGAAGAAAGTACTAGATACACTATACTTCAACAATGCATTAGATGAAGAGCCTGGTGTTCCTCCAGAGTGGACCAATGTTATGCACATTAGCATTCAAGAATTAATGGATACAAAACGACCATTCAATGTAGCAGATATAATGAAACATATTGAAGAACACCATCCTGATTCTGAAATCGATACTGATGCTATGTATAGACGTTTATTCCATCTTGCTATCGTTGGGCATGTCAACACGTATGCTAAAAAGTATGATCAATTACCGTTTGTGGAAAATGAAACCTATATTCCAGAGCATTTCATAAACTATGTATCCACCCTGGTTGAAAAAGGTGGCTATCAATACATGTGCCTTGGCAATATGTATAATCAAATAGACTATTCTGTTGATGAAGGTTTATCGTACGTCATGAAATTGATGGCAAAACCAATTTCTCGTCAAGAATTGATTGATACTATGAACGAAAACATGACCGTTGAAAGAACAAAAGATGATGGCACTAAACATATCGTATCCTCTGCACAATATTTAGATGAGTGCATCGCACATATCCAAGCGTTAGGATATTTTGCAAAATAAATCGCAAATAATATAATCACAAACAATATCGAAAATTACATAATATGGAACTACAAAAGGAGTAACTGATCATATCAGTTACTCCTTTTTGATTCACTACTATGCGACCTCGGGGTGGAGTTGATGTATGCATAGTAGCTACTTATTAAGTTGTGTGAACACTATAAACTAATAGTATCCTTATTTTTTATTAACACGAACGCGTTCGATTGTTGGTTCACCTTTAGCATTTTTAGCTACAGTGTCAACACGGAACAAAGCCATTTCAGGGCTGAATTCTGTTACAAGGCGATCATTAACTGTTACACCGTCTTGAATAGCACGGTATACGATTTGAGCAAATTCATAACGTGTTAACATACGGTCACCACCGAATGTGCCATCTGGATAGCCTTCTACTAAACCACGGCGAGATAAATCGCTTACAGCTTCATATGCCCAATGGTTTGTAGGGATATCTGGGAACAATGTTGTGTGGTCGGCTTTCATCTTAGTACCAGCAACACCGTTCAACAATGTAGTCAATTTTTGAATTTGAGCATTTTGTTCAGCTACTGTTTTCTTAAGAGCCAATACTTCTTTACCAATTGCTACACGAGAGCGAGATACATTGCTATGAGCGCCTACTTTCACAGATAAACCAGCATTAAATACTGTTTCATCACTGCCAACAGTAGAACCTACGCTAAGTTGTACGTCTTCGTTAGGACGGTAGAAAGCGCCGATAGCTGCCGCATCACCACTGCGGTAATGACCATAACCTGCAGCAAAGTCCCATTTAGCATCTGGGTCGAAATCAAGTGGATGCAATGCTGCTAACGCTGCTGCACCTGCTACAGATTTATTGACACGTTTATCCATCTTGGATAAGTCACCTTTGATATTTTTGATATCATTTGTATTTTTAGTGATATTTGTTGTGTTATTTGTAATTTGGTCAGCAATATCGTCTGCAAGAGATACTTTGTAGTCGTGAGTATTACCATTTACAGTTGGTGTAACCTTAATATGGTCACCAGCTGTTACAGTTGTAACTTGGGTAGATGCTGCAATTTGATCTTGTACGCGTTTAAGTTGAGATACGTTTACCGCATCAGTGTCTGCTACACCGGCTTTCACATTATTAATAATTTGGTCGCCTGCGCTGATACCATCTGTTTTGAAGTAAACAGTTGTACTGCCTTCACTTGCATACATACCGTATTTATCAAATTTCGCTTGTTCTAAGGTATCTGTGTTTTCGATTTGGATACCTTTAGGTGTAACACCGATATTTTCGCTACCGTTAAAGAAGCGAGCACTGTCTTTATCGATACGAGCACGAACGTCATCAGTTGCTTTGCCGAAGTTAGCAGAGCTCATTTCTACTAAGTCTTTATTTACAGCTACTTTGTATTCCGCACCGCCATTAGCATTAGTGCCAGGTGTAACAGTTGTATTATCACCTGCTACTACAGTAGTATGTTTTTTAGCATCTGCCTCAACAGTAGAGATTTTAGTTTCTACCTTTTTAAGTTGTGCTACATTTACTGCATCAGTATCATTTGTACCAGCTGCAACAGATGTAATTTGACGTGTTACATCATTAGCTACATCGCCAACGGATACAGCAGATGCTGTGGCTTTCCATGTGGAGCTTGTGTCAGTAGATGCTGCTTTTGTGCTGATATCATAACCAGCTGCTCCTTTATCTACTGTCGCATTAGATTTATAACCAAGAGCTACGCCACCTTCAACAGATACCTCTGTATTATGACCAATAGCTACTGCATCATTTACAGTAGTAGTTGTTTCTGCATCGCTAGAACCAATAATAACAGAGTTATTAGCACCTGTTACCTTACGGTTATCACCAACGATAACTGTATTCTTTGCATCAGATACAGTGTTCTTAGAACCAATAGCAGTCAAATGCTGTACATTAGATGCAGTATTACCTACACCCATAACAAGGTTGTCTGCACTTTTAGCACCATTCGTACCTGTTACAGTATTGTTAATACCAATCATTGATGTACGCAATGTGTAGTCAGCCTTGTTGCCACCACCGAGGGCCATTGTAGCGCCACCGCCATTAGCATCTTTTACAGCAGTGCGCAATGTCTCAGCTAATTCTTTAGCGGAATTACCGCCATCATCTGGTGCTCCAGAAATAGATGCAACAGAGTTAGTGATTTCATTGCCAGCACCCATAATAAGAGAGCCATTAGAATTAAACGTTCTATTTGCTGTACCAACAATGCTGTTAGCAATACCAGCGTAGTAGCTATTAGCTGTTTGAGACTCAATGCTGTTTAAAGAACCATTAATAGTGGATCCAAAGTTCTTAACAGGATTTGCCAAACGGCCACCATTATATTCACTAGAGATAATATTATAGGTACCTGTATTGGTTGTAAAAGCGCCATTACTAAAGCTATTAGCACCTACTGTAGTGGCATAAGCATTCAATGCATATTTACGAGTAGTTGATGTATCTACTGTGATATCACCAAGATCGCCTTTATAGTTGTGGGAACCAATCATAGTACTACCAGTACGAGCAAATGTATTGTCACCAATAGCTACGCTACCTACTACCTTTGTTGGATCCGCAGGAATTCTGCTAGAAGAGAACCAACTACCACTATACGTTGTTTGACCTAAGGCAAAGCTAGCCTCTACACCGCCGGCCATATTTTCAATCTTTGCATTTTTACCAATAGCAACACTACCACCTTGGCTAGCATAGTTATTAATATTAGCATCCTTACCGACTACGATATCCCCTGTAGCAGCACTAGCACCATTGGAATAACCAATCTTAGCATTATTACCAATCGCCACGTTTTCAGCCTTTGGAGCATTGCTACCTGTGCCGTACGCTACGCCAGAACCAGCGCCCGTTGCCGTATCGGCTGCACTCGCTACAACACATAAACTAGATAATAATACACCGTTGATTAACAAAGTTAATAAACGTTTCCGTTTGTTCATAGTTTAGAACCTCCATTTACAAACTACAAAACCTATCATTCTCTCTTTGCATTAAAATTCACTTTTTATTCATGAGTCTTATATGAATATTGTAGCACGTATACGAATTTTGTAAACAGTAATTTATATATCTATTAAGAGAATATAAAAAAGGGTAGTTAATCGATGAGAATTAACTACCCTTTTTTTGGTAAGAGGAAGGCGAACCCCTTACCGGTGCCGTATGATATAGGTTTGTTATTAAGAGAGAGATTTTGAAGTAAACACAACACAAAGATTATTAAATAGTTGGAGAGTAACTAAGATGAACGGGCGATCACACGGCATCAATAATAAGATAATGGCTTTTATAAAAAGCCATTATCTTAAAGAACAATTGATATGAACACTAACGTTTCCCTTACCTAGAGTATATCACTTATATAGGAACAATAGTAGATTATTTTTCATTTAATTTTCATTAAAATAAAATGAATGCAGGAAATGGCATGCCCATTCAATTTGTCTATTCAGTTATCAAAATTATTGTTCAACAAAAACCGTATTAGTTCGTCTTACGAGGTTGAGCATTTTATCGCGAACCGTTGCAGATTGCTCTAAACGATGCTTGCCACCATACCAAGCCATCGGAGCTCCCGCTAAACGGAACGTAATTTTACCATATGCACCGCCAGAGCTATGTTCCGGCTTATTGTATCCCATATCTACAGATACACGCGGCGTAAGTTGCATCTCAGAGCCTATGCGTAAACCATTCTTATCGGCTTGTCGATCCTGGTTCCAGTGATAGCCTTCAACATAGACTCTAGCCCAGCGTGCATTTTTAAAGGTTTTACCATATTCTAAGGTATAACCATTAGATACTCGCTCTAAGGTATGCAGGTTCGCATCCAAAACACGCTCATCGGAAGCAGAACCGTACCAGTTAAATCGGAACTCGCTTTCACCAGACATATATTCAAGACCTGCACTGAGTCGATCATGGCGATTCAAGAAGCGATGGTCATAGAATAAATGTGCCCCATAAAGGCGATGGTCGTCCTTGGAGATACGACGATACCCAACGCCTACGTTGAGGGTTGTCCCTGTGTCTGACGCACGAGAAATACGCTGCTGCGTAAACCACACATCGCGAGATGAATTATCGTAATGACCTAAAGGTTGAACAGTCTCCACCGAATAGAGCGGCTTCCAACCTTCTTGGAACTGAAAGCTCAGTGTAGTGCGTCGCATCCATGGTTTACCTTTAGCACCGTACATAGCATTGGATACATTAGACATGGCCACGGCATTAATGGCGCGGTTCACGGCATCCACATTGCTATACTGTACGGTCTTAGTATCTTGGCGATCCATGACGAGCGGACCACCTTGGCCAATCACATGGTCTGGCGTAGCAGTAGGCGTGATGTGAAAGCCTTTAGATGCAGCCTTCATACGCGCTGTTTTCTCATCGGAGTTTACCTTACCATCAGTATTTACTTGAGTAGTATCATCTATATGAGCCGCTGCCTTTATAGAACTATCTGTTTTGGTAGACACTACGCCCTTATCTGTATGTAATTGTTGTTTTTCTGCCTCAGCTGTACCCACACAACACAATAGAGCGCTCAAGGCGATACACACAATACGTTTCATTACTCTCTACATTTAAAATTCATGAACAACAAATGAAATATGTATAAGTGTATCGAATAATGTATATGTATGTCAAGATACGTAGTCACTAGAAACGTATTATTTTACTATTATATGTATATAAAAAAGAGGTAATAACAATGTTATTACCTCTTTCATACTGTCTATCGTAAGATATTATTCTAAAAAGCTATATAATAATATATTACATAGCAATGATTACATTTTAAATATCAGATATTAGATATGAAAACTTATTTTTCATTAAGTTTTTGCACAAGCATATCTACTGTTTCTTGTAGTTTTTTATTTTGTGCTTCTAGTGTATCTACGCGTTGTTCTAATGCGTTATAGGATGCAGGGGAAATCTTAGCTAATGTCTTATTTTCACCGAATTTATAGGACACGCCTACATTGGCCATCAAATCACCACTTACAGTTGTACCTGCAGTGAGAAGTAGGTTTTCTTTTGGATAGTAACCTACGCCAAGAGCCAATGCATTTTCGCCTTTATAGTGACCATAGCCACCCATAACTTGAACCTTGTGGTCTGGATCAAATTGTAGTGGATGTAATGCAGCTAGTGCTGCAGCACGAGCATCACCGCGGTTGGATTCTTTTTCCACGCGACGCACATCGCGGTGCAATACATCAATTTGTTGGTTTGTACCATATAATTGGGAGCCGTTAACTGCATCTGTAGAGTCCGCAGTAATACGACCTGCTGCTACATGAGTGATAGTGCGTTCTTGACCGGCTGCACCAACGGATACCGTAGATACTGGTGCTGTACCAGCAAAGCTTTCAGTTTTACCATTAATGAAGGTATAACTTGGAGTACTCACTACATCACTACTTTCAGCAGTAGAATTATTACCTAATACAACGGCATTATCTAGCGATGTTTTTACATTATTACCAACTACGAATGTATTATTAGCACTCACTTGGTTCTTGTTGCCAACGCTGTAGGAATTATCACCCTTAACAGTGTCTACATCATATGTACCAACACCAAAGGCGCCAGATTGGTTACCTTCAATCTTGTTATATGCGCCAATAGCGGAGTTCTTATCGCCTTTAAAGATAACACCATGACCCATGCCATAGTTAAAATCGCCATTTACTGTAGAGTTAGAACCGATTAATACAGTGTTATTTCCCTTACTACCGCCAGCTTGAGAGGCACCGAGCCATACGTTTTTATTACCTTCAGAGCCAGCTCCTGCAAAATAACCTACCGCAATTGTATCCGAAATAGTTGAGTTATAACCGGCTGCAAAGTTACCTAAGAAGTTATAGTCACCTTTACCACCTACAAAGCTCTTAGCACCTAATGCTACATTGCCACCGCCTTGAGAACCATTCAAGGAAAGACGACCGATAGCGATATTATTACCCTTTGCATTTGGGTCCCCTGTATGGGAGTATGGATCACTGTTAGCCGCCCCAGTTTGACCACCGAGATGTACATTGTCTGAGTTGGTGAAAGATGACCAACCTTGTAGACCAATGTTATAAGTGGCACCACCAGTGGACACAACAGGAATATCTGCAGCCTGTACCAAGCTAGCAGAAGATATAGTTAAAACTCCGAGTACTGCTAATAATTGTAGTTTCTTTGCGTGATTCATAATCATATGCCTCCCTTGTTATACTACAAAATACTTTCCCTTCATATTACCCTCATGATTACTACGATTAAATTATACTGCTATCGAAAAAATATGTAAATAACATAAATAATAATTCATAAAGGGGCAGATTAACCAATACAATTAACAAACAAGCCCCCGCAGGAATGAATCCTACGGGGGCCATTTGTTTTAGTACGACCTATAGCTTACGAGAAAGAACATAGTATCCAAAAGGATTGTAATTGCTTTGCATCTAGGAGTAATTGCATATACCTGAATACTATTATGTAAATTTATGTATAGTATGTAAGGGCTTACCTATATATAAACAGCTATAAGGTCATGGAATTAGTATAGTACTATTAAAGCCACTATTATGTGATTTATCTCACATTCTCCAGAAATAAAGTAACCATAAAAACTAAAAGAGGCAACGGCTTTTACCGTTACCTCTTTCATAAGTATAAATTTATAATTATACCGATTAGCGGATGCGTTTAACGCGGTTGTTACCATCGCGCATAGCTTGTTGCAAGCTGTAGATTACCATTTCGTTCATGTAGAAACGCAATTCATCGTTAGACATGTTAGCTGTATTCTTTTCAAGAATTGCCAAGATTTGGTTTTCATATTCAGCTTTGTTCATGTCAGACACAGTTGTGTGGTTTGTGAAAAATTCTTTGTAATCTAAGTATAAGCGATCTAATGCTACGCGAGCATAGCTATCTTTTTTATAGCGATGGCTTGTAATGTACCAGTCACGACGAACATTCATATAGTACAACACGTTATTAGTATAACGTTGTTGACCAGACATTACGCGATTGTCGTCTTTGATTAAAGCATTGCTCATCCCCAATTGGAATGCTGCAAATTCAGATACTACAGCTTTTACCTCTTCACTAGGAACAGCAAGAGAGATTTCTTGTTGTTCTGCAGTCAAAGGAGCCGCAGGTTGTTCAGGCATCATCAAAGGATCTTGTGCCGCATGTACTTGGCCAGCAACACATACAGAAGCAATTGCCATAACTGGTAGTAATTTAATTAGTTTCATAAGTCCCCTCATTGGAAGCCGCCCTCCCCAGGGCGGCTTTCCTATGTTTTAAATACTCAATACACTCTCAAGTGAATGATTATTTGGTTAACCCAGCTTGTTTCATAAGCATTGCAATTTGAGCTTTCATCTCTTCATTATCTCGTTGTACTTGTTCGTACTTAGCAGATAATTCCTCATCGCGTTGTTTCATGCGTAAGTTCTCAGCTTTCAATGCAGCTACTTCATCTTGCATTACATAAGCAGAGCTGATTGGGCCAGCTTTGTAACGCGCTGGAATTGCTTTTTTAGCGTCAGATGTACCGAATTTATAAGATACACCAGCGTTAACCATATTATCATGACCACCTAAGGAAACACCCATATGAAGCATTGTAGATTCATTTGTATAGTGAGCGATACCAATAGCAGCAGCAGTACTACCTTTATAGTTGCCAACAGCCGCCAACACTTGTGTAGGTTCTAATGGATCATATTGCAATGGTTTAAGACCTGCCATGGCTGCGCTAGCTGCACCAACATCAGCGATTTTACCATCTACACTATGCATAGCATTGCGCAATTGGTTAACGTTAACCGCATCAGTGCCATTGATGCCTGGCGCTACATTAGTAATAGTATTATTACCATTGTTTAAGCCATTTTCTGTAAGACTTACAGTGTGACCTGGTACAGGTTGACCGTTGATGGATGGAGTAATTGTGATGCCACCACCATTTACTTTTGTATCTACTGTATAAGGAATTGTAGTATTAGTTCCTGGTACAGTTTTTGTATACGTAGTAGAACCGTCTTTTAGGTTGAGGTCCTTAGCCAACTTGATATCATAGCCATCGCCTGCAGCGTTCTTCATAACAGCCAGATTGTTGTCACTCAAACGATTTACATCAGCGCCACCTTTTAGGTTCATTGTATCGCCTAAACCGCGAACAACTTTACCATCGTTACCAGCTTGGTCACCTTGGAATACACGACCATTTTTAGCTTTTTCGTTAAAGTCGTCGTTAACAGCTTTTAATTGATCTTCTGTTGCCGCGCGACCTGTAACAGCTACAGGGTTGTTAGGATTCCATGTTTTATTGTCCAAACCAGTCACAAAGTTACCATTTTGACCACCTGAGCTTTGGTTACCCATGATTACATCGCCAGCTTTCACAGTGTTACCTGCTGTAACAGAACCTGTGCTGCCATCGATTGTAACTTGGTTAGCGCCATTACCCGTAGTAATCGTACCAGTAGATCCATCAACTTTAACTTGTTTTGCTGGATCTGTGCCAAGTGTAATTGTATCATTCAAGGACATCTTAATCGCAGTGCCATCTACGGAAGTCTTGATGTTGCCGTCGCCTTTGAGGTCGATTACTTCACCAAGATGTTTCTTCACAGATTGACCATCCTCTGCTTTAAGACCGAAGCCTTGTGCTTTGATGTCTTCTATTGCAGTATGCAATTGACCGCCATTTACAGCGTCTTTGCTGCCGGCAGCAATTGTACCATCTTCTACATTAGTGATTTTCTTATCACCAGCATTAATGCCGTCTTTTGTTACCTTAGGACCGTTTTCGATAGTCAAACCATCTTTATCGATAGTAACCGCTTTGTTACCACCATCGTTGATTTGCAAGCCATCTTTAGTCAACTTAGTCGCTTCATTGGCGCCGTCTTTAATAGTTACACCATTTGTATCCATCTTAGTGTCGCCTGTTGTTACTGTGTTTGCTGTAACAGTATCTACATTAAGATCTCTAGCCAATGCTACTTTCACAGCACCATTATCTACAGATGTAGTAATGTTCGTACCGTCACCTTTCACAGTTACAGTATCACCAAGGGATTTCTTAACAGAAGCGCCATCTTCAGCAGTTAAACCGAAACCTTTAGTTTTAAGGTCTTCTACCGCTGTATGTAATTGACCGCCATTTACAGCATCTTTACTGCCAGCTGCGATTATACCGTCAGCTACGTTAGTGATTTTCTTATCACTAGCGTCGATACCATCTTTAGTCATAGATGGACCATCTGTAATCACAACGCCGTCTTTAGTAACGGACGTCAACGGATTACCTGCTGCATCATTAATAGTGAGACCGCCACCGTTTACAATAGTGTTGCCATCTGTACCATTGTTGAAAGTAGCAGAATTTAGGCCTTTAAGGTCTTTCGCAAGACGAAGCATCAATGTATCAGTGCCATCAGCTACTACCCCAATATTATCATCATTGGACAGTTTCGCTGCGTCTGTAATACCACCCTTAACATTCACTTGGTTGTTAAGTTTTTTCTTGATTACAGTGCCACTGTCGCCACCGTACAACATGCCGTCGTCCATAGTGGCTACTTGGTGCTCACCAGTCTTATCAGTATACACGATACGTGTGATTCCGTCTACACCGTCAACGCCTTTTTCGCCCTTAACGCCTTTGGCAGCATCATCGTAACCATTTTTCACGGAAATATCGATGCCATTTTTACCATCTTTACCATTTGTACCTGCAGGGCCTGTTAAACCAATGTGACCAACACCGTCTTTACCGGAGATAGAAACTGCGTCTTCACCATCAGCACCTGTAATGCCTACCTTACCATTGTTGCCGTCTTGACCTGCTACGCCTGTAGGACCTGTAATGGATACGCCATCCTTACCGTCTTTGCCGTCTTTATTGACCTTAATAGAATCGGCTACAAGGTTTTTATTCAATTTAACGTTAATTGTTGTAGTACCAGTTGTATTATCTTGGTCGATGAAAGTCTTAATGTTTTCGCCGCTGTAATTTGCGTCTGCTTCATTGCCTTCACCTTTTACAGTTACAGTAGAGCCTAATTTGTTAGTTTGAACACCACCAACGTTAGCATCGAATTTAAGGCCTTTATTAATTAAGGCATCGGAGCTATCTTTGATTTTGTCAGTTAAGTAATCTACGTTAACCGCTTCGCTACCATCGTTACCTGTTGCGTACGCCACGTTAGTTACGTGAGTACCACCAGTTTTATTAGTGTAAGTAGGGCCTTAGTAAGTTACCTTAGATTTATCTACAGTATTTGTAGCAGGATCCAAGTCGTACTTAACAGCGCGATTATCTAATTTATCTAGGTTAGATTTAGATGCTACGTCCTTGATAGTTACTATTTCAGTTTGGTTTGGATGATTTTTATCTTGTACAGTCAACGCCACATCACCGTTGCTATCTACTGTGTAATCACCATTGGAGCCAGCTGTTTGGTTTTGAACTAAACGATAATCTGTGGAGTTGGAGCTTTGATTGTTGATAGCCTCTGTAACCTTTTTCAACTGATCTTCTGTAGCAGCACGGCCACTAACAGCAGTTGGATTTGTTACGTCCCAATCTTTATTATCTAGGCCTGTTACATAGTTGCCAGTATTGGCTGCAGGTGTGCCATCAGATTGTTTACCCATCACAACATCGCCAGCCTTAACTGTTTCAGTAGCAGTTACTGTGTTAAGACCTTTAAGATCTTTTGCCAAACGAACTTTCAACGTATCTGTTCCATCAGATACAACACCGATGTTATCGTCAGCTGTAAATTTGGCTGGATCTGTAATGCCACCCTTAACATTTACTTGATTGTTAAGTTTTTTCTTGATTACAGTACCAGTGTCACCACCGTATAACATGCCGTCATCCATTGTGGCAACTTGGTGTTCACCAGTATTGTCTGTGTACACAATGCGCGTAATACCATCAACACCGTCTACACCTTTTTCGCCCTTAACGCCTTTAGCAGCATCGTCATAGCCATTCTTAACGGACATGTCGATACCATTTGTGCCGTCCTTGCCGTTTGTACCAGCAGGACCTGTTAAGCCGATGTGACCTACGCCGTCTTTACCGGAGATAGATACAGCGTCTTTGCCGTCAGCACCTGTGATACCAACCTTACCATTGTTGCCGTCTTGACCAGCTACGCCAGTAGGACCTGTAATAGATACGCCATCTTTACCGTCTCTGCCATCTTTGTTAACTTTGATGGAATCGGCTACAAGGTTCTTGTTCAATTTAATATCAATTGTTGTGTTACCAGTTGTATTATCTTGTTTGATGAAAGTCTTAATGTTTTCGCCGCTGTAATTTGCGTCTGCTTCATTGCCTTCACCTTTTACAAGAACAGTGGAACCAAGTTTATTAGTTTGAACGCCACCAACGTTAGCGTCAAATTTAAGGCCTTTATTAATTAAGGCATCGGAGCTATCTTTGATTTTGTCAGTTAAGTAATCTACGTTAACTGCTTCGCTACCGTCGTTACCTGTTGCGTACGCCACGTTAGTTACATGAGTACCACCAGTTTTATTAGTGTATGCAGGACCTTCGTATGTAACTTTAGATTTATCTACATTACCTGTACCATCTAAATCATACTTAACAGCACGATCTTCTAATTTGTCGAGCTCAGTTTTAGACGCAATATCTTTGATAGTTACAGTGTTAGTAGTACCAGATTTATCATCTTTAACCTTCAAGTCTACTTGGTTATTTGTAACCGTGTAGGAACCGTCAGTTGTGTTAGCTGGATCACCAATCAAGCGATAGTCAGATGCGCTTGAGCTCGCAGCTTTCACCGCATCACTAACAGTTTTTAATTGGTCTTCTGTTGCCGCACGGCCAGGTACGAATACAGGATCAGTCATGTTCCAATTTGTATTATCTAGACCTGTTACAAAGTTACCAGTTTGAGTGCCACCTTTGTTATCTGTAGCAGTTTGGTTACCTACTGTCGCAGTACCAGCTTTCACTGTGTCTGTAGCTGTTACAGATTTAAGGCCTGTAATATCTTTCGCCAGTTGCAATTGTAATTTTGCATTGCCGTCCGCATCAACTGCTGCAGAGGTAACACCAATGTTATTACCTGTTGCAAGGTCAGCCGCGTTAGTTACGCCACCAGTTACATCAACTTGTTTATTAAGTTTAACGTTGGATGTAGCACCCATGTCGCCTTTGAATTTAAGGCCATCATTTAATGTAGCTACCTCTTCTTTAGTACCATCTGGTTTTTCGTATACGATACGAGTTGTAGTTGTACCAGCTGCACCATCTACACCAGGTTTACCATCGCGAGTGATGGAAAGGTTTGTTGTTACACCATCTTTACCATTGATGCCGATTTTACCGTCTTTACCGTTTGCACCAGTAGCCGTAATCGTTTCAACTTCAAGATTTTTGTTCATCTTAACATCGATTGTTGTATTACCAGCGGAATCTTGGTTGATGAAGGTTTTGATATTTTTACCACTGTAGTTAGCATCAGCTTCTGCGCCTTCGCCTTTTACAGTTACAGTGGAGCCTAATTTGTTAGTTTGGACACCACCTACGTTAGCATCAAATTTCAAACCTTTGTTAATTAACGCATCGGAGCTGTCTTTGATTTTATCAGTTAAGTAGTCTACGTTAACTGCTTCGCTACCGTCGTTACCTGTTGCGTACGCTACGTTAGTTACATGAGTACCACCAGATTTATTAGTACTATTATATGTAGGGCCTTCGTATGTCACCTTGGATTTATCTACATTCCCAGAACCATCTACATCGTATTTAACAGCGCGATCATTTAATTTATCTAACTCAGTTTTAGACGCAATATCTTTAATAGTTACAGTATTAGTAGTACCAGATTTATCGTCTTTTACCTTCAAATCTACTTTATTGCCAGTTACAGTATACGCTTTATCAGTAGCTGCATCATTTTCAATCAAGCGATAATCACTAGAGCCAGCATTTGCCGCTCTTACAGCATCACTCACTTTTTTAAGTTGATCTTCTGTAGCAGCACGGCCAGATACGAATACAGGATCAGCCATATTCCATGCCGTGTTGTCTAAACCAGTTACAAAATTGCCAGTTTGAGTGCCACCTTTGTTATCTGTTGCAGTTTGGCTACCCGCTGTTGTAGTACCAGCTTTCACAGTATCCGTAGCAGTCACTGTTTTAACATTAAGGTCTTTATTCAAAGCCACTGCAATTGTGGAGTCATCACCAGTTTGTGTGATTTTTGTAGTGATATTCGCATCGCCAGATACAGTTACGGTAGAGCCAAGTTTATTTGTCTTAACATCATTGTTGTCTGCGTTAAACTTCAAACCTTTGTTGATGAGCTCAGTTTTTGTATCGGTGATTTTATCAGTTAAGTAATCTACGTTAACTGCTTCGCTACCATCATTACCTGTTGCGTACGCCACATTAGTTACATGAGTACCACCAGATTTATTAGTACTGCTGTATGTAGGGCCTTCGTATGTCACCTTGGATTTATCTACATTACCAGAGCCATCTACATCATATTTAACAGCACGATCGTTTAATTGGTCTAACTCTGTTTTAGACGCGATATTTTTAATGGTTACCGTCTTCGTATTCGCTGGAGTACTACCATCTTGCACTGTTAAGTCAACTTTATTACCAGTTACAGTGTACGCTTTATCAGCAGCTGCACTGTTTTCTACCAATCGGTAGTCGCCCGCTGCCGCTACATTAACTGCATATGTTTTATATGTGCCATCTGTACCTTCTGTAACAGTTGTATTTTGGCCTGCAATAACCTTAACAGCCTTTTGAGCTTCTTCACGAATGACAGTTTTACCATCATTATTGATATTGGATAGGTCAGTTTTTGCTACCTTTGTAGGATCTACGTCAACAGTATAGTTACGAACACCGTTTGCATCAGGTGTACCACCTGTAAGGGTCATCAAGCCGCTAGTGCCTAAAGAAACCTTTGTATCCATAGCATTTACAGTATATGTTTTTTGACCTGTTGTAGCATCTACAGTAGCTGCTGGAATTGTTACATTATTACCAGCCTCAACGATTGTGCCTAATGCAGTGATATTCTTTTTACCTACATTTGTGATGTTGGAAAGATCTTTATTAGCTGCATTGTCGATTTTATCCTTTGTATCATTTGTTAACGTTACATCGATAGTTTGGTTATTAGCTTTAGTCGTTACATAAGTGCCATCACCTTTTACAGTTAATGTTTGTTTATCTAACAATACATCATTTTTGCCGTTATTATCATTCGTATTGCCTGCAATTTTAAGGTTTACATTGCGCAATTGAGCTACGTTAACTGCATCGGTGTCCTTTGTACCAGCTGCAAGGTTTGTAATTTGACGTGTTTCATTGCCAACACTAGTGCTTTGACCAACAGATACAGCGCCCAATGTAGATGTTGCTACATTGCCTGTTAAAGCTGTGTATTTATTGGCACGGTTATCTGCTGCGCTTACATCATAGCCAGCTATACCAGCCGCTGTATTCGCTACGGAATTAGAGCCTAACGCAACGCCGTCATCTTCTGTTACTTTCGCATTATAACCTAAGGCAGTGGATTTATCGCTTGTTGCCGTTGCCTTAGCGCCAAGGGCCGTACCAAAATTACCCGCTGCAGAGGCACGTACGCCTGCTGCTGTCGCATTTGTGCCCGTAGCACCTTTATTATCGTAGTTTGCATCAGCAGATGTGCCTTTAGCGCTGAAGAAGTTAGTTTGCGCTGCTTCTACAGCTTCTTTTACTGTATGGTATGTGCTATTTTTAATGCTGAAATCAGGTGCTTTGTAGGTAGAGCCATTTGCTTCATAACCAGTATATGTAGGGCCTGCAATGGTCATAGCCAAGTTGTTATTTACATAACGCAATTGTTTAATCGTTGCAGCGTCATTATCGTTTTGACCACCTGCTACGTTAACAATACGACGAGGCGTACCAGTATTACCAACTGCTACTACACCCGCTTCTGCAGGGTTTATTTCGTTGGTGAAAGCTGCATACGTGTTCACCAATGGACCATTGAATTCAGTACCAGCACCAAGGGCGATGGAGTTATTAGAAGAAATCTTCGCACCCGCACCTAATGCCATGGAGTTTTCACCCGTAACCTCTGCACCATTACCGATGGCTGTAGCATTGTTACTACTTGCTTTCGCAGCCGTACCAATAGCCATAGTACCCGCTTTACTAGCTTCCGCTGTACCACCGATGGCAAGAGCATTCGCTTCTAGTGCCTTTGCTTGACCACCTAAAGCGATGGCATTTAGCTGTCTAGCTTGTGCTGTTCTACCCATAGCAATCGCATTAGCACCTGTAGCATACGCCGTATTACCAAAGGCAAATGCATCTGTAGCAGTAGCACGAGAGGAATTACCCATTGCTACTGCATTAGCTGCTTTAGTTTTAGCATTAGAACCAAATGCCATAGAATCACTTGCCGCGGCTTCAGTACGCGCTTTTGTGCCGAATGCAAGAGAACGTGCACCTTCTGTTACAGTATTAGTATTACCATTATAGGCTGCGCTAGGTTCATTACCACTACCTGCTACAGTAATCGGCTCAGCTGCACCGATGGCAATGGATTGATCACCCTTGGATTGCGCAGAATAACCTAAAGCAAAACTACCCGTACCACTCGCCCAAGAAGTTGTACCAATAGCTGTAGAGAAATTACCTGTCGCTGCTGATTGGCGCATCATAGCCAAAGAGTTAAAGCCACTAGATAAGGAAGCCGTGCCAATAGCCATAGCAGATGGTTTTGTGGACTGTGCATAATTACCAAGGGAAAAAGATAAACCACCTGTAGCTTGTGCATAGTCGCCAATAGCCACACCAGAATAATACGTAGGATCACTAGACTCTTGAATCTTCGTATTGTGACCAATGGAAATACCATTTAATGCACTGCCAGAATAATATCCAGTAGTAGCAGTGCCATCTAAGGCATTCATATTACCAGGGTTTTTATAATTGTATAAATAACTCCATTTATTACCACCATTTTGAGCTGTTGCATAGCCAGCATTTACGCCATCAATCATGATAGCTGCTGCATTTACAGATGTAATATTCACACCCGCTAACAATGCAGCTACGGCCATAACAGCACCCATGCGAGCATGTGTTTTGCCTGTGTGCAAGGATCTAACCTTACCGCCGCCGCTTTTCACGATCTCAGAAACTACTACATAACACTTCTTTGTTTTACTCCAAATTACATTGTAAATTCGATTCATAATCTTCCCTCTAGCTTACAATACACACAGATAAGTTCATTTCTCACAATAATTTCACTAAAACTTCATTATTGTTGATTGTCATAATAATATCAAAATATTTCTATATGGTAAATAAAAATTCATTTTATATTCATCTTTGCTTAGTTTATAAAATAATACCAATTATGTACACTTTACACCACATAAAAAAAGCGTTATCAATAGATAACGCTTTTTAGTGTAAATTATTCTAATTTTTATCTCATTTTTCTATAGACTATATAATAACTCCTATATTTTTTATGCATTTTTTATAATTAACAAAATATTTATTCATAATTTAGTGTCAAAAAATTTTACAATTTAAAATTATCAATTTTGGTTTATTAATAAGAAATATTTATAGAGAAATGCCGTTAAACCCTATAATACCTTGTATTATGATATATGCTAGGCTAGGATATAAATTAATAACCCTTATGATTACTGATGTTATATATAAACGCACTCTATAATTTGTATAAATAAATATTACTACTAAATCAAAACTCTCTCTAAACACAAAAAAAGACCCATGTATTAGCTATTTTCCAATACATGGGTCTTTTACTATTCTTTTATCTGTACATATATTTGTATATATATTTATATACTTTTATCTAACATCCTTAGATATCAATATACCTTTATATACTATATTAGAATTTGTGCGTGAAACCAGCGTTTACGCCCCAGTCTGCTTGATAGTCACCAGACAAACCAGTGGCAACGTCAGCAAATACGCTATTGTTGCTGTTGAAGCCATAACGGCCACCGAAGGCAAGTTCAGTCCAAGTGCCTTTGAGATCTTGTTCTGTTAATTTCACAACACTGCCACTAGCGAATGTAGTTTTTACATTGCCTGTGAAAGCATGACCTGCTGCAAAACGTGTATAAAGGTTACCATTGCTAAATTGTTTACCCAATTCAAGGCCGATTTTACCAGAAGTGCTGTTTACACTAGATTGGTTAACAAATACATTACCTACATTAAAGTTACGGCCACCGAAGTGTGTAAAGTTCAATTGTGCTTGTGGTTCTACATAGAAACCGTTATCGTATTTCAATGTTTTACCATAGCGAACACCGATGCTGTACGCATTGGATTTTGTATCACCAGACATAGCTTCACCGATTTCATTGCGAGCTGTGAAGTCATTAGATACGCGACCTACTTGAGTTTCTACATGTACATATTGATCTTTGCCAAGGTCTTTCAAACCATAAGCACCAACGGAGAAGGATTTCACCTTGCCGGAACCATCAAATACATAGTCTTCAGAACCACGAAGATAGGATACTTGACCACCTACAGTCCAACCACGGCTGATTTTAGCATCATAACCGCCTTGAATGCGTGTATAATCTGTAGCTGTGTCGATACCACTGCCAGAGTAGCTGTATTTACCGCCACCGATGCGAGCCCAAATACCAGTTGGTTCACCTTGTTGCAATACACGAGGACGATACATATCGTCAGCTAATGTACGCCATGCGTTGATATTACCTACTACAGCAGAACGAATACCACGCATATGAGGTGTATCATAAGCACCACGAATAACAGGATTAGGATTTACTGGTTTAGGTGCTGGTGTTACAGGTGTAACCGGTTTAGGGTCTGGAGTTACTGGTGTAACTGGTTTTGGATCCGGAGTCACTGGTGTAACTGGTTTAGGATCTGGAGTCACTGGTGTAACTGGTTTAGGGTCTGGAGTTACAGGTGTAACTGGTTTTGGATCCGGAGTTACTGGTATAACTGGTTTTGGATCTGGAGTTACAGGTGTAACTGGTTTAGGATCCGGAGTTACAGGTGTAACTGGTTTTGGATCTGGAGTTGGTGTAGGTTTTGGTTCCGGTACCACATAGGAGCCTTGGCCATTACCGTCTTTCCATGTAATATCCCCTTCTTTTTGGTCTGTAGTCAATGCTTTTTGGAAGCTAGACACGATGCCTTTAGAAGCGATGGATACTGTACCAGAAAGGTTTCTTTCACCTTTTACATAATTTTCATAATAGAATTTATGAGCCAAGTTATCTAAAATCTTGTTTACATTGCTTTCAGAAGAAGTATCAAGATGATCACCTGTTACATAGCCATGTACGCCAGAGCCAGCTGCAGCGGATTTCACGATGAAGTTACCGCCCTCGATGTCAGCCGGATCAAGGCCGTCTTTCTTAGAACCTGGTTTAGCATAATTTAAGCCAGTACCACTAGTCATATCATAAATAACATTAATATGACCGTCCAATTTATTTACATGAATGTCGCTGCGAGAATCTTGGGAAATACGGCTGAAACCTTCGCGCGTACGAGTACCTGTGAGATTATTAATACTACTACGTTCTGTTTTACCATCAATTTTGAAAGATTCCAAGCCGCCCATGTAATCATGGCTCCACATGCCACCATCAAAGGTCATGTTGATTTCGCCGCCCTTATCCTCTAAGGTGTTCACAGCCTTACCGGAGAACTGGTTAGGACTGTTATGTGCACGACCGAGACCGATATTAATCACAGATGGTTGCTGTTCTTGATGAGGAGGCATCATTTTATCAGATACCAGCACATCACCTTGCATATTAAACACTTTGTGTTTTACAGTACCCGCATCATCAATGCCGAGATTAATTTTACTATTATATGCAAACGCTACTGGATATGGAGACTTCCATGGCGCAGTAGTCACGTCCATAACACCGCCATCTACTTGGATGGAACTGTTATTTAGCATGCCTGTAATGAAAGCTGGTTGACGATAGCGTTTAGGCAATTGAGATGCATCAGGAGTGTCCAAAGAGCCAATTGTAACTTGACCACCATCAGATGCGACTACACCATTCGCAGTCGTATTACCTGTACTTTCAAATTTACTATCAGCAGTAGTTGCAAAAATACGTCCATCAGAATTAATACCTGCTGCAGCCCATGTAACAGGCATAGCCATCGTAGATGACAATAAGGTCATCATAACAGCAGACAATAAAATCTTATTACTACCTTTCATCCTCTTATACCTCAATCAATATTTCACTTACAATACAATCACATTTGTGAAAGCTCCTTCATACTTGAATATATATCTATGAGTTGATTTATTAGTCTTTTTTTATGATAAAAGATAGATATATACTCACTTATTAAAGAAACTTAAGACTAACACATTTAAAATATGTATAAAATATTACACCATTTTTAGTGAATTGTAAATGAATTATACTCATTTATTTTAAAAATAATTAAGATTTGATATGTGTTAGATAAAAATATAGCAAAAGAGGCAACGATTGACTCGCTGCCTCTTAGTAAATCTGTTGACCAGTATATTAGAATTTATGTGTAAATCCAGCATTTACAGACCAGCCTGCTTTATAGTCGCCAGATAAGCCTGTACTAAGGTCAGCAAAGATGCTGTTATTAGCATTGAAGCCATAACGACCACCGAATGCTAGATCGGTCCAAGTACCTTTAAGGTCTTGTTTTGTATATTTTGTAGTATTACCTGTTGTGTACGCTGTATTTACAGTACCAGAGAAGGCATGGTTTACACCAACGCGAGTATAGATATTACCTGCACCGAATATTTTACCGATTTCAAGGCCAAGGCCCCCTGCTGTGCTGCTCACACCAGATTCGTTGACATGCATACGACCCGCATCAAAGCTATCCCCACCGAAGTGAGTGTAGCTCAATTGCGCTTGTGGTTCAATGTATGTACCATTTTGGAATTTCACAGTTTTACCATAGCGTACGCCAATTGTGTAGGCATTCGCTTTAGCATCACCAGAAATGCTTTCACCAATTTCATTGCGAGCTGTGAAAGCATTAGAAACGCGACCTACTTGGGATTCAAGGTGAATGTATTGGTCTTTACCAAGATCTTTCACACCGTACGCACCTACAGCAAAGGCTTTTTCCTTACCAGTGCCATTGAATACGTAGTCATCGTTGCCACGAAGGTAGGATACTTGACCACCTACAGTCCAACCGCTACCTGTTTTAGCATCGTAACCGCCTTGAATACGTGTATATGTTGTATCTGTGTCGATACCTTTTGCGGTATAGCTATATTTACCACCCCCAACGCGAGCCCAAATGCCTGTTGGTTCGCCTTGTTGCAATACGCGTGGACGATATATATTATCTGTCAATGTTCTCCAACCATTAATATTGCTCATAATAGCAGAACGGGCACCGCGCATATGAGGCGTATCAAAATCACCTAACACAACATGAATATGACCGTTATTTTCAGGTTTAGGAGTAGGAGCCGGAGTCGGTTTTACCTCTGGTTTTGGAGCAGGTGCTGGTTCTGGTTTTACTTCAGGCTTAGGTGCTGGAGCTGGAACCGGTTTAACCTCAGGTTTTGGAGTTGGTGCTGGTTCTGGTTTTACTTCAGGCTTAGGCGCTGGAGATGGAACCGGCTTAACCTCAGGTTTTGGAGTTGGTTGAGGTGTTGGTTTTACTTCTGGCTTAGGTTGAGGTTTTGGTGCTGGTTTATTTTCACCATATACGTATTTACCTTGACCATCTTTATCGGCTTGCCATGTAATAGCGCCTTCTTTAGCATGACCAGATGTTATTACTGTAAAACGACCAGATTCAGAACCATCAGATGCAATAGCTACTGTACCTTGAAGGTTTCTTTCACCATTAACATAGTTATGATAGTACATCTTGTGAGCCAAGTTATCTAAAATCTTGTTCACATTAGCCTCAGAGGACATATCTAGGCCTCGTTGAGTAGTGTACACATGAGCCGCTGCACCAGGAGCCGCACTTGTAATATGAATATCACCACCCCAGAAGGAATCTGGAGTCAAACCATTATAGATTTTCGTTGGTGGTTGATAGCTTGGATCCTCAGTATCGCCACCTTCATCATTAGGGTCATAGATAAAGTTTACATGACCTTCCAGCTTATCTACATAGAGCTTATTATGCTCACTTTGGGTTACCATATTCGCATAGTTGCGGTTCTTGGAACCTACAAGTCGATGTACATGGCTAGGTTGTGTACCACCATCTAATGTTCCTTCATGCAAGCCGCCTTGATAGAAGAGCTCCCAAGCACCATAGTCGCCAAGGAATACATTGATATGACTTGGATACTTTGCATCTTTGTCTGCTAAGTTAAAGGCTAAACCATCCCAAAGAGATTCTTTGCCAATGATACCAATATTGATCTCAGACGCATGATTTGGGTCGCTTTTAACGATAACATCACCTACCAAAGACAAGTCCTTGCCAGTAAAATTACCTTTATTGCCGTCTACACCAATATTAACAGTACCCCCTTGAGCTACTGCAATAGGAGTGCTTACATTTTGAGCATCATAAACGCCTTCCTTAAGGCTAACTGTACTACCACCTTTACTGCTAATGAAAGGCTTGTTATTATAGCCAATATTGGCAACAGCTTTATCAATGCTGACTGTACTACCAGTATCTGCCTCAATGGTAGATATGTAGGTTGTCATTGTACCAGCCTTAAACTTCCCACCGTTATTTGCCGTAATATTTGCACCATTAGGTGTAGTAACTAATGTACTCCCCGCCATTGCATAGGGCACTACAGAGCTAGCAATTGTCAGAGCAATTGCTAAAGATAGGTTTGCTTTATACACACGTTTCATAAAAACCCTCTCTCATTTACATACTATAAACCATTATTAAATAATTTAATTATATTTAATAATTATATTCTTGTAAATATGAGGGAAATTTGCCACATAACTATAAAATTATCACAAGTAAAAAAAAAGCAGTAATTATAGTTACTGCTAACGTATACGTATATATATTTTTGTATATTTCTATAAATAGATTCTTATTGATTCGCTTATATGGAGCCTTTATCGCACTTGTGGCGCTTATTTGTCTTGGAAAAGACAAATAGCCCTTCGTTATCCCTAGATAATTAGGTAACTGAAAGGCCATTTCATCAATTATTTATTCTCTTGAGATGAGCCCGACGGATCTACTCGCTTGGCTATCTATTTATATTATAGGGTTAATCTTATATATCGTCAAATACGGATAAACGATACTATAGTACACTTATACAGACCAAAAGGCAGCGATCGAATCGCTGCCTTTATTCTTTATCTACGTGCCACACGCATAGCGGCCATCATACCTGGAGATTTCCATACAGATTGGCCATTGTCTGAAACGAGTTTGTTGTTATAGTAGAATACATCTGCATTGTAATAGTTACTATCGCTAGATGATACCTTATAGCTAAGGCCAGATGTAGTGTACACCGTAAAGTTGAGTACATCCCCTACTCTCTTCACAGAGTCTTGGTCTACATACCAGCTATTACCATTATAGGTTGTAGCATACACATCTGTACGAGCTTCTACATCATGTGTATTAATACCGATCAACACGAGTAGAGCTGCTAACATATATAAGAATTTACGCATTAGAATTACCTCCGTTTTATCGTTGGAATACTTGTTTATTATACCAAAAAACGGTGAAATTCGCATTAAAATGGCAACTTCTGAGCCAACTACTATCGGCTGCTCAATATACAATACAATACGTTTCATAACAGATTTGTTATATAAGAGAACATTCAATCCCTATTTCTTATCTTCGTATATCTAATAAAGATATTATAGGTTGATCTAAATTTAGTATCCCATCAATTTGATTTCTACATAAAAGAAGGTATCAGCTGCCGTTGATACCTTCTTTTAATTCCACTATATAGTTATTAAGAATTATCTTAATATACTAGTTCTCCATTAAATGTACGATATTCATCACCAATTTTTGTTAAATCCTTTACAAGTAATCTAGAAGTTTGATAATCTAACTTCATAACTAATGTATGTCCAATAGATTTAGCCTTATGTATTACTTCACCTAAGAAATTAACAATGTTAAAGAATATCTCTTGAGGAGTACAATCTAAACATTTTAATAAAGAATTATCTTCCTTTAATCTAATACTATATACAGTTTCTCGATCGTCTTCTAACGTAAAATTCAATAAAACAGAAGTTGTCTCTACATCATAATCCAAATGATATGTATTAAGACGACCACGCACTATAGCTTTATTATCATCTAAAATATTTGTGATTTCAAGCTCTATAGGCCTATTCTTATCAACTGAAAGTACATATTTTTTCATAATTAAAATCTCCCAAACAAATATATTAACTAATGTAATCCCCTAGGAATGAAACTCCCAATATATTCATTCCATAATATTTTGCTACACAAATTATAACTAATTATGAGATAGAAAAGCCATAAACTATATATCAAACATATTCGATATATTTTAAACATTAGTTATAATATACATATTTTACTTTATTTAGAATAACCCCCTATTCTCTGGTTATATCATTATGCTCATAAAATTTAATATAACAAACCAAAATCCCTACAAGAATTGGATATGCTAATAAAAATTCATTACTCATAAAGCATGCAATTTGCCCCAAAAATGCCACTAACAGGTAGACTAATATAGGGTTATTAATATACTTCTTAATCTTATATGTTCTATATAAAATATATAAAATTGGAGTAATAAATAAGACTTCTCCTATTAACCCAAACCATGCCAATATGGCTGCGAATTCATTAAGTACTGGATATTCAAATGCTAGGAAGCCCTTTTGTAATACGTCTTCTGTCCAACGTTTGACTTCTCCACTATCTTTAGCAAAATCAGGGAATTTATCAACCATATAGCTTGAGTGCAATCCTCTACCAACACCAAATGCTAGATGATCTAGACCAACGTTAAACATAGCTACTGTATTACCAAATCTAGCTGAATTAGATCTAGAACTAGTATTGCTGACTGACTTAACATTACTATCAATATACTTATCTAGAGCCTTTTCTACGGATATAGCCTTAGGTGCTTCCTTGGTAGTATTCGTTTGAGAAATACTAGCCTTAATTATAGGGCTTACTACGGAGTCACCAACAATAGCAAAAGAATAACTTAGAACACTAAGTCCAATTGTAAATAGACATAGTTTCCACCAAGATTTATATCTAAATATTAGACTTAATACAATAAACGCAACCAGTTCGAATAGATAAACAACAACACCTGTTCGAGCCTTAGTTAAGAAAATCATGGAAACCAAGAAAAATGCTAATACAAGATCAAGTTTATTTTTAGCATTCACATAATGAACACCTAATAATGGAGCTAAAAATACGGCGATCATACTAAAATAGGATGGTTCTAACGCAAGGCTTCTAAGTTGACCTGGCCATAATTCCGGAGGCCACCACCCACTTTGTACAACAGGATCATATAAGCCATTATTAATAGTTACTAATATACTAGCCAAGTAATCTGAACCACTCCATAGCCAAGAAACCTCTATAATGGAGTAAGCTATACATAGTATTGTTAATATCCTTGCAGCATTAACAATAGTATCAAGACCTTTTTTACAATCATCTTTATATAGATTAAAAATGATTAAGAATAGCCCAATTAAGGGGAATATAAAGTTTCTAAACAGATACCAAACTAAAGACACCATTAACTTTACTTGTAGAATAAATTCATTACCTACAAACGAAGGAAATAGCGCATATAGTTTTTGGACAACAGATGTATTGATTAAATACGTGTAAATAACAGTATCATAAAAAGGAAAAGAAAATACCCCTAAAATGGTACAAAAAACAATCCAAGCAACAGATATTGTAAAATACAGTTTAAAGGGAAACTCTGTCTTCTTGTTCCATAGGCTATATACAATGAATAACAAAAGGGAAAAGAACAGAAATATCATCGATAGATTATTGCCCATTGAAAACAAAGTATACCGATCTGGTATCCGCATCAGTGGTAATGAAATTATCATTGCACAAAGCAATAACTCTTGAATTTTATAATATGCTGTACTAATCATATTAAAACAAACCTCTCAAATCTCTCAAACTATTTAAACCTATTGGAAGAGTTGTTTCCTTAATAAGCCTCCCATAATAATCATAATTAAAAATTCTGTTAATAACATTGTCATTGCTACCCCTTTAGCCCCCCACAAATAACACAATGGGAATATAGATAACAAGCTAAAGAATGCTGCCAATACTAGAGTTCGGCTATATGCACTATTCATATTGAGTGGTAGCATCGTTTCTTCACCAAATACAGTACTAATAGCAACAGCTAAAGGAACAAATGACAAGATTCGTAATACGTCAACAGTTAAATTATAATCCGCTCCGAACAATAGCTTGACTATAGTATCTGAGAAGAAAAATAAAGATGTACAGCCAACAAGGCCTACAACCAAATACAAGAATATTTGTTTCTTTATAAATTGTAATCCCTTAGAAATATCATCCTTCATCATCTTACTTATAAACGGATATATTGCATCACTTACAGCATATATACCTCTACGAACACAAGTAATTAATTTATCAGCAGCACTATAGTAACCAACGATAACATTATTCGTAAGCATCCCCAATACCACTACATTAGTTGCAGTATATAAGTTAACCGCTAAGGAGGATACGAATATAGACCATCCTTCTTTATAAGAATTAATAATTTCACCTATAGTTGGCCATTTAAACAATCCCGTATAATGTTTTCTTAACCAGACTATTGAAAAAACACCTGCAATTAAAGGCGTGCAAGCTTGTAAGAATGCAGCGAGTATATAATCATCTGGAGATTTTACAAGTAAAAATATGCCAAGCATCGTACAAATACGTCCACTCATATTTAAGATGGTAATATATCGCATTTTCTGTATACCTTGAAAAAACCATACAGGAAATAAAACATTACCTATAATTCCACAGTACATAACCTGAAATAATAATATGTCGATCGTATTTCCTAGTAATATGCGTTGCAGATTATAAACAGCAAAAAATACCAGAGTAACAAATATTAATATACATACTTTTCCATAAAAATATTTGGCAAACAGAAATCCTATCTTCTGTTCTTCAGCCTGTGCTATTGCCTTTGGAGCCGTTAAGGAGTACCCAAAATCAACAAAGATTCGGAAATATTCCATAATACCTTGCATAAATGCAATCATTCCAAAATGCAAAGGTCCTAATACGCGAATTAAATATGGTACCAAAATAAAAGCGAGTACATACTCTAAGGCGCGTAGGGTTAGTAGAGAAAATATATTCTCTATTAATACGGAGTAACTCTTCCTCACATTACTTTTCCTCTATCATTAATATCTATCAAACCTTACTAACCATGCTTTCATAATTAGAGAAAATCCCATAGTATTATCAATTAAAAATATAAAGATAATCTCTATGGGTTTTAATCATATGTTACATACAACCGTATAAATATGGTTATGATTCATATTCAATAATACAATTTAACCAATACCCTCTTTATATCTTGTTTGCACTTCCATAATGGGTTATGGCTAGTATCAACTGTATGATCTAAGACATAGTGCTTATATTGAGTGAGTAAATCATTGTACTCTGTCTTACATTTATTAACATGAACTCTACGAGATAATTCCACATAGGAATTTAAAAGATACAATTGCAGTTCGTTCTTTACACTACTACAGTGCTCCATAAGATAATCATTCATATATATATGGGACTCTACGGTATCTGTCATAAAACGTCTACTAAAATTAGCCATTATACTACCAGCGCGTTGTACATAATAATAAAGAGGTTCATTTACTGTTACTATAGTATTAGCATTCAAAAATAGCCTGAAAATAGTAAAATTATCCTCTTGAACTCTCCCCTTTGGAAAACGAACTAATACTGTCCCATTGAATAACTCAGATTTAAAGAGTTTATTCCATACTACATTGAGATCGAATGGTTCCGTTTTTAATAGATAATATCGTAACATATCCATGCCTGTGAAAGTTCTTGTATCATCTTGAACAGACATAGTATGTATACTAATATCATCATCACCTCTATAGATATAATAATTACAAGAAACCATATCAGCATTGCTACTATTCGCTACAGTAAGCAATCTTTCACACATTGTATTTTCTATAAAATCATCACTATCAACGAATAAAATATAGTCTCCTGTAACATGATCTAAACCATAATTACGGGCATCGGAAAGCCCTCCATTTTCTTTATGAAAGACCTTAATCCGTTTATCTTTCGCCGCATAAGAATCTGCAATAGAACCGCTGCGATCAGTTGCTCCATCATCGACTAAAATAATTTCTAAATTTTGATAAGTTTGATTAAGTATTGATTGAATACATTTATCAACATACTGCTCAACATTATAAATGGGAACAATAATAGAAAGTAACGGCTCCATATACTTAATCCTTTCGATCTATCTTATATGCAACAATATTATGTCCACAGCGTTGATCCTCAGGAGGCATCTGCATATAGTCATCATACATATTATCTAGATATTGTCTCCAACAGGACATAACAGAAAATAATTGATCTTCAAACTCAATAGTAGTCATCTTCTCAAAGTCCTGTTTAGGCAATCGTTCCTTTACACCTTCACCCCAGGCAATTACACCAACATACTCTGATTTAGTATAGTCATAAGATTTAGCCAAACGATCCATAATATCGATACAACGTTGTTTACCAAATAAACGACACAATGGAACAATAACTAATTTACCTAAAACATGAATAAGAGATTTCCCCTTAAACAGTTTAGCGCTAGCTAATGTAAGTATTTTTTGATAAAAAATCGATTTATCATAAATCTCTTTCATAATGGACATATCTTCACTAAATCCATCAACAGGAAAAATATCTATCCATAAATACTTGCTACGTAATGTATTAGAATATGTATTTTCACAAGGAATATTTTTATTGATGATAGCTGCATAGGTTGCATCTAAGCTATGATTGATAGGATTTGCGATTAACTCTAATCCATCATGATCATAATGCTCTTTTAACGTTAATAATCGTTCGTAATCAGGTCTTGGCATGCAAACATCAATATCATCATCCCAAGGTATAAACCCTTTATGTCGAGCTGCACCTATTAATGTGCCATAACATAAACTATATTTTAAATTATATTTTTTGCAAAATTTGTCAAAATCCTTGAGAAGATTCAACTCTTCTAGCTGAACCTCTCGTAAAGATAATTGTTGCATACTCACTCAATCCCATACTAAATAACGGTAACATTTGTATTAGATACAAATTTATTGAGGACGCGTACCTCTTCAATCATATCTTGATGACTCATCAAGAAGCTTTCAGAGTCCTCTCTAATACATTTTAAGAACTCAACGATTTCATATCGTAAGCCTTCACCTTCAAACTTATAGAAGTATTTTTGGTTTAAGTTCACATCTTCAAAACGCAATTCAAAGAATTCTGTTTTCCACCAAGGCGCTGGTACATAAATATATCCTTTAGAACCAGATATAACTAAATCTCCCTCTGCCTTAGCATTGATTGCCACAGTAGCGGAGGCCATCGCATCATCATAAAGGAAATTAATTTTTGATAAAATATCGACATCATCAACCTTATGACTTATAAAATCAACGCGATTATAATCAAATCCTAGGAGTTTAAAGATAGCTAATAATGGATAGGATGCTAAGGATAAAATACTACCACCAGCTATTCTAATTTGATTAGCCAAATCTTCCCCCAAAACTTGTGTAAAATTAGCTTCTACATTAAAGATTTTACCAATTTTTCCACTACGAGCCATGGCAATTAACTTATTAAATGCAGGACTATAAGCTGTTTTCAAGCCTTCCATCAATACTAAGTTGGAAGATTTCGCCAAGTCCATTAAGCGTAATGTTTCATCAAGGTCACTACTAAATGGGAATTCTGTTAATACATGTTTTTTGGCTTGTAGTGCTTTTTCGATATAAGCACCACGTTTGGATAAAGGCATATTAATATATACTGCATCTACTTTATCCAGCAATTCTTCAGATGAACCAAATTGTTCTAAATTATTAAATTGATGTGATTTATAGATAGTATCAACCGACTCTGCCTCTGTGTACCCACCTATAATATCAATACCACTAACAAACTTAGACTCATCTAAAAATCTGTCTAAAATAACTTCATTACCAATAATACCTAATCTAACATTCTCGGAATTTCTGATTTGAGTACTAGAAATACCTTGTGTTCTTGGTAGGTAAACTACCTTACAATACTCATTTAAATAATCAAAATAGCCTTCCCAATCAGATCCAACAGTAAATATATCTACATTAAAACGTTTGATATCATCTATTTTTTGGCCAAAATATTCTTCTACTACGATTTCATCTGCAAAACCTGTAGCACGCACATTATCTATGCGCGTCATTAAAGAATCACGAACATTAAATTTGCCTCTAGATTTATCAAAATAGTCGGATGTAACCCCAACAATAAGATAATCACCTAATGCTTTTGCATTCTTTAATAGATTATAATGTCCCTCATGAAACAAATCATATGTTCCATATGTTATCACTTTTACCATATTATTTACCTGTAATCTCTTTAATGACTGATTTCATTGTTTCTACGAGCATTTTATTATCCTCAATGGTTGTATCACCAATATGAGCAACGCGTAGTACATAGTCTTCATTAACGCCACCCGTAGGATTTACAAAAATATCATATTTGTCCTTCAAAATTGTAAATACATCTTTAGCAATTGGTTGTTCAAAACGAATAGGTGTAACCGCATTACTGATAGTAAAAGCAGGAAGAGATACTGGTAGTTCTTTAATTCTATTTCTGAAATCTTTTGCCACACTATCGATACGAGATAAATAGTTTTCAAAACCTTCTTCTTCAATTAAATGTAATGCTTTATTCATTTCTAAGCATACCCCAACAGCAGGTGTGAATGGTGTTTGACCTCTTGTAAAGTTCTTTATATATTGGTTGAAATCAAAATAAAGATTCTTAATGTGATTATTTTTTACACGTTCCTCATATAATCTGTCACTAATTACAATAGGAGATATACCTGGTGCAATACAAAGTCCTTTTTGGGAACTCAAAATAGTAACATCAATATTATTACCAGCCATATCATAATGATCAATTAAGAACGAACTAATCGCATCAATCACCAAGTATGCTTCTTTCTTTTTAGCAAAATTGCTTAATAAATTAATATCATATAGCTGTGCGGTAGAAGTTTCATCAATATTAGCAATAACAAAGGTAAATGATTGTTCTTCTACTGCATCAAAGTGTTTAGCAGTCAACGCCTCGCCATCTTCTAATTTAATCACAGTATGAGAAATCTCATGGAGTTCGCATAAATCAACAAAACGTTGCCCAAAAGTACCACCATTAATAACTAGTACATGGTCAGTTTCATTCATACAATTCATAATAGTAGCTTCTAATGCGCCTGTACCAGAAGCTGTTAAGTAGATGGATTTATAGCTTTCTGGTGCATTCATAAACTTTTTGAGCAGTTTATCTGAGTCTAACATAACTTCAGAAAATTCTGCTGTTCTAAAATAAGGAACTTGTTGATGTCTTACATCAAGAATTTCCTTTCTCATTTGTGTTGGTCCTACTGTAAATAGTTTCATAATATAATCCCCTCTTATTGTTTCCAATATACTCTATAGTTATGATGCGGTACCTGGCGATCTTCAGGTGGTGCTTCCATATAATTATTGTACAAATGACTTAAATAGAAATCGCTATCTGTAAGTCCCCAAAACTCAGTATCCTCAAAAGGATATAAACTTCTATTATCAAACAAGGTCTTTTCATAGACCTCTCGTTTATTACCACTTGCACAATCAACGAGAACACTTATATATTTCGCATCTGAAAATGGATACTGTTGTGCATCTTGGTTAATCTTTTTAATTAAACTTGTAGTTGGTAAAAAATGCATTAAGCTAATAGCACTAAATTTCAAGAATGTACGAATATAACCTTTTAGCTTAGCAAAGCTACCTTTAGAGTCTACATAACGATTACTGAATGTAAACTTCATAGAAGACCCATGAAATAACAAGTTTAAAAATTGTTGATGTCTAAATATTTTTTGTTGTGCCTGTGTTTCATCCGGTAACCCATCAATTGGGAAAATATCTATAAATACACCTGCTTTATCAAAATTACGCCATAATGTATTATCAATCATAACCGTTTCTTGATCGAATACCTTAGCCATTGTATAGGTATAAGTATCATCATTTTCAATAGAAAACACTTGATATCTTGAGTTATGCTCATTATATGTCTTAATAAAGCGATTATAATCATCCCGTGGCATCATGATATCAATATCATCATCCCATGGAATAAAACCTTTATGTCTAACGGCTCCCAACATTGTTCCATAGGCTAATACATATCGAATATCATGTGTATCACAAAAATGTGCCACATCTTTTAAAATATCTAAAGCGACACTCTTAATCTCCGAAAATCCAATTTCTCTCATCAAAAAAATTCCTCCATAATACAAATAGGTCTATTATTTAAAGAATTTTCTTTTCAAGAATAATCCACCTTTTTTAATCCAGTTTTGTGGCTCCATAAAGGATACATTTTGTTCTTTATAGTTAATGTTATTGGCCTCAAGCCATACGTCGAGCAAGATTTCGCTTACGAAACCATAGATGCGCGCTTCGTATGTATCATAATCGGAAATATCAACGCGATGTTCAATTTCCTCCAAGATGGAGAACATCCATTCACAGTATTGATCAAATAGGTCGCGTCGCATGACGAACATATTGAACATATGCGCCCAAGTGCGATTACAAACCTTTGTGAAAGCAGCACTATATTCAGGATATTTCTCAGCGATGATTTGCTCTGCCGCATCAAGGCCGTCGCTGTGATGGGCATGATTATAGTGAGAACGGTTAGATTCAATATAATATTTACGCTTATCTGCTACCACAACAGGATACTCTGAAAGTAGTTTTTCCCATTCTGGACCTGTAAGAATTTGATTCTTTTTGTCCTCTACGGAACGCACCTCTTTGCGCGTAAAGTATCGTCTGTAATGAACGAGACCGATATAGTCCGCATCAAGGTTTTTCCAAGCCCAATAAAGGCCTGTTAATTCACAATAATTCGCATTTTTTGAAGATATATTATCTCCTGTATGATCACCGGTATAACCAATATCAGCTTTGCCTTCTCGACCTACATGGATTGGCATGTATACGGAATCCTCTGGCATCCAATATTGCTTATGTGTAGCTACTAAAATCTTAATATTCACTAGTACTCTCCTACATGAGTGTTGTCTCTCAAGTCTATCTACTTACCATATGAAAACTTGTTTAAGCTAACTCTTTTTCTACTAATGTCAAAGCGCTAGCAATAACCTTATCCATATCGTAATATTTATATTCCCCTAAACGACCACCAAAGATAACATTGGAAATCGTTTCAGCCTTTTTAACATATGTTGCGTAAAGATCTAAATTCTTTACGTCATTCACTGGGTAATAGGCCTCTTCGCCAATTTTCCAGTCTTTTGGATATTCTTTTGTTACATATGTAACAGGTTGTGTACCAAACTCAAAATGTTTATGCTCGATGATGCGAGTATAAGGAATATCACCTTCTGTATAGTTCACAACGGCAACACCTTGATGGTTTTCCTCTTCAAGACGTTCAGTTTCAAAGTGAAGACCGCGATATTCCAATACACCTTCAGAGTAATCAAAATACTCATCAATAGGACCTGTATAGATAATCTTATCTGCCAAGGCTTCATATTCATCGCGATGTTTGAGGAAGTCTACACCTAAACGAACTTCAATACCCTCTAACATGCGTTCAATCATCTTGGTATAACCGCCCATAGGAATGCCTTGGAAACGGTCATTAAAGTAGTTGTTATCGTATGTATAACGAACTGGTAAGCGTTTAATAATGAAAGCTGGCAATTCAGTACATTTGCGGCCCCATTGTTTTTCCGTATACCCTTTGATGAGTTTTTCGTAAATGTCTGTACCTACAAGACTAATAGCTTGCTCTTCTAAGTTCTTTGGTTCACTTGTAATAGCAGCCCGTTGTTTTGTAATGATATCCTGTGCCTCTTTTGGAGTTCGAATATTCCACATTTTAGAGAAGGTATTCATATTAAACGGTAAATTGTACATTTCACCTTTATAGTTTGCTACAGGGCTATTTACATAGTGATTGAACTCAGCAAATTGATTGACATAATCCCACACATGCTTCAAGGATGTATGGAAAATATGAGCACCATAGACATGAATGTTGATGTCGTCCTTGCTTTCACAGTACAGATTACCTGCTATATGATTGCGACGATCGATAACAAGTACAGATTTACCACGCTTGTGCGCCTCATGGGCAAATACAGCACCGAATGGGCCTGCCCCAACTACTAAATAATCGTATTTCATTAATAGGCCCCTTTCGATTTAACGACAGCCAACACAGTTTTCAATAGATATACAATATCAATCCACACGGACCAGTTATGAACATACCAAGAGTCCATTAATACCCGTTCTTCATAGGTTGTATCGCTACGACCGCTTACTTGCCATACACCGGTAATCCCTGGTGGTACAAGATAAAAGTCGTTAATATAATCACCGTATTTTACGATTTCATCGCGAACGATAGGACGTGGACCTACGAGGCTCATATCACCAACGAGAACATTCCACAATTGTGGCAATTCATCAAGGCTCGTTTTACGAAGGAATTTACCAATTCTTGTAACGCGAGGATCATCTTTTAATTTGAAATCTCGTTCCCATTCCTCACGAGCTGCTGGATTTTCTTTCAAATATACCTCCAATGCCTCTTGTGCATTAGGCACCATGGAGCGGAATTTATAGCATGGGAACTCTTTACCACCTTGGCCAACGCGCTTGTGGCCAAATACGATAGGACCTGGAGAATCTAGATAAATCAATACAGCTACGATGGCGAGAATTGGCAAAATCAAGATGCCACCACAAACAGTAGCAACAATATCAAAGATGCGTTTCATAATACGGTTAGATTTACGAGCCAAGTTATTTTGTACCCGCAATACAACGGCTTGCTCTTTCATCATGCCACGAGCCGTAATGTTACTTGTAGGCAAACCGAATAACTCAGGTACAAAGGCAACGCGCTTTACTAATAGTTGCAAGTGATTAATCAAGGATACTAACTTTTTAGGCTCTAGCCCTGGTGCACATATAAGGACTGTTTGTACACCTGTATCTTTAATAACTCGTTCAACATCAGAAAAAACGCCTAAACATGGATATTCTTGAGCAATGGTAGAGGATTTAGGATTATCATCTACATAACCAATAATCTTATAGGTAGCAATTGGCATGCGATCTAAGGATTTTTTTACGAGCTCTGCTGTTTTACCTGCCCCAACGAGAAGGACTGGTATATTTAAATATCCTGCTTTTGAAAGGATCTTACCTACAATAAAACGACTACTAAAGATAAAGAGCAGCATAAATAGATAAGCAAAAATAACAAAGAGTCTAGATACATCGTTGATTACATGACCTGTGTACATGAGTACAATGGATACAACGACGCCAATAGTAATACTGCGGAATAAATTCTTCATCGTATCCCAATAAGGAGATACTACAGAATAAGCATTATTGAGCAATAATATGGCTAAAAATACAAAAGGTATAACACCATATACATAGATTTCATCTACCTTAAAATTTGAACTTACTGGTAACAATGGCAAGTTTAAACGCAAATGATAGGCCGCTAATGTGCCTAACACAATAGAAACATAATCTGCTATAAGCACTATGATTTTGCTAATAAGCAATTTGTTGTGATTATTATATCCAGAACTATTCATACTAATACCCCAAACTATAAAAAAAGGTTGTTTTCTCAATACAATTTTTAAGAAAACAACCTCTAAACCATACGAATACAATGTACCAATATTTACATATATTGTATCATATTCAAAAGTTTAAAACTATGAAAAAACATAGATTTTAGCTATCTTTTATGCAGTTTTTTGGAGATTTTGGGTCTATTTAAATTAGACATAAAAATCAATTAAATAATGCGTAAATATTTCCTAAATAATCCTGTGGTTCTCAATCAATTCTCAATTAATTCTCAATTGCTTTCAATTGAATCATGATGCCCATAACAATCCAAAACATGCGAATACCAGATGAATTTCCCCACGTATAATCAACTGATCCAAATAGGAATAAGTAACTAATTAAACCTACAAGGATTGATAAATCATAAGGGTTTCGTGTCTTCACATAGTGTTTCAACGATTTACAGAACATAAAAATTGAGAATCCTAAGAAACCAACGAGGCCTAATAGACCAGATTCAGAGGCTATTTGCAATAAATTATTATGAGAATGGCCTAAATCTTGAGTTTCTTGTTTTAATTTATAGTGCTCTCGATATGTTTTTTGCCATAATCCAGGACCAACACCTGTTACAGGGTGGTCCATAATCATTTGCTTATCTGCTTCCCATACATAAATACGGCCCAAATTTGAACCATCTGTGCTTATATTAAAAGTACTTTCAAAACGAGCTACATAGGCTTGATTGCTACTAAATGCATATCCTATACCTACAACAGCTACAAGTAGTACTAATACATAGCGAATATTTACAAAGCAATAGCGCAATGTAATGAGCGCACCATTAATGCCATTAAATAACCAGGAGCCACGGCTTTGGTTCCCCCACATGCCTAATAGCATGCCAAACAAAGAAAATACAGCAGATTTTCTTACATACGAAGGAAATCTCTTATCATAGGCAGCAATTAATGCTAATGGAAAAGCCAATGTTAACAACATGGCAAGTCCCATCATAGAGCCGTGTATAACACCACCTGCACGACCTCCTGGTCCTAAATTATAGCCCAGTACATATTGTGCAAAGGCCGATATAGCATCGATGCCCATATACACAAAAAATACTGATAATATGGCGTATAATTTACGAGAACTCTTAATACATAGCAGAATTGGGACGATGACTAATACCTTCCAAACCCAAATATTAAAGAAATATTTTGTGGTCACCGCTATATCATTACTAATTAATGCGGACGGCAATACGCATAGTAACATGCCTAAATAAGCCCATCCATATTGGCGTATCGATTGTGGTATGGAGATTTCATGTCGCCTATACCAGCACGTTATTAAGGTCATCAATATAATGAGGCCATATAGTAAATTTCCAAATGCCATAGATGACCGTGTCGTACATATCATGAGTGAAATGAGTACGGTCAGGACCATTTCAGAATTTTTAAGTATCCATGATTGCATACTAACCCCTTTTTCCCAACATAGTTACAATCTACTGTTTATCATAGTGGTATCTATTCCCTTTATAGATATTATTTTACTCGTAACAATGGTCGTACATGATTCTGAATCTCTTGTTCATATTGATCGAGTAATTCATAACGTTTTCTATATTGGCTACGTTTTTGTGATTTAATCTCTTCAATAGGTTTACGATATTCCTCTAATGGAATTTTGAAGAACCGTTCATCGCTACATACAACACCGCCAGATTCCTCCCATAATGGATCTAGCTCAGCTACCTTAGCACGGTGACCGCGAACTAAGTGGGTATTTGCGTAAAAGCCTTCATCAGAAACAGCGTAAATAGATTCTACCTTACAGATGGCTGCAATATGGCGCAATAAGAACATGATAAAGTTTTTTGGTCGATACCCAAACATCTTTTTAGTCACTGTTTTAGCATTATCTAGACCATCTTTATAGCCTTGAATTGTGCCAATCCACATAGCAGGTTCCCCATTAAAACCTTTGCCAAAGCGGAAGTTAGCATGGTATACACCTTGCTTACCCAAGGTAAGTAACAAGGTTAAGAAGCCTTCTTTACGTTGACCAGGGCCATAATATAAGCGCGCTACCATATCAAGGTCTTCTGATTCCCATACGATAAAGCCACGATTCATACGGCTTACATCGTCATAAATATTATCTGGATCTACAGAGTACATTTCGCGAATCGCTTCGTCCGTAAATACAGCTTTTAAATAATCAAAATGATTAACAATAGCCTCTAATCGTTCCTGTGGTGTTGAGCTTTTAAACAAGAAAAATCGTGTCATTAACTCAAATAAACCAACTTGACGGTCTAATAAGGTTGGATCAGGCGTATAGTTTGCAAAATAGGTCTCTAGTGCCTCAATTTCCCCTTTATTGCGGATAGAGCGCATTGTATGAAGAAAAGTACGTCTAGTTTCTCTCCAACTACGTTTGCCGTAAATCTTACGGCCTCGCTGCCATTGTGTTTGTAAATATCCCATCTCATACTCCTATCCACTCATATAACTACAAAATATATCAATGATTCGTGGAATGTAAATTATCTATAATTGTAAATAATTCATCAGCCACACGATTAACGATGAATCGTTCCTCTACAACATGTCGTGCCTTTGTGATGATATTCGGCAAGTTTACATCATCACTCATCACATATTCCATAGCCTGTTGTAATGTGTGTTCGTTCAGCGGATCTACAATAAATCCAGATTCTCCATCGTCTATAATTTCTCGCTGAGCTCCAGAACCACTTGTAATAACTGGTACACCGCAATACATAGCCTCACAGATAACGAGACCAAAAGCCTCCCGTGTTATTGTTGGCAATAGTAAGCAATCAATTGATCTATATAAACCTTCAATATCTCGGGTAAAGCCTATAAATTCAACATAAGAATGCATTTGATGCGCATCTATATAGTCTGTTAGTTTTTTAATTTGATCCTCTGTACCAGCCCCAGATATAATCAATCGAATATCTGGATTGTTTTGATGAATCTGTTCAAGGGCACTTAAAATTAGATACAAACCTTTTCGTTCTGTAATACGTGCACTATAGCCAAAGGTTCTAACCTTAGATTTCATAGGAACTGCATCTGAAAAAGACTGGAATCGGTTCGGGTCGATACCATTATATACAACATGGTATTTGCTAGTATCCTTTATAACAGGCGTCATAAGATCGTCATAAACGAGTTTAGATACACAAACAAAAGCATCTACTTGTGCATTGATCCATCTATGATACATATCTGTTTTACCAGGTACAAGATTGTGTTTAATAAACACCAACTTAGCACCTGTTAATTGCTTAAGGGCAATACAGAATAAGATATATTTACCAGAGTGACATACAATCGTATTAATCCCTTGTTCTTTTACCTGCTTAGCTACCGCATTAACAGATAGAAATCCCTTCAAGGTATAAAGATTGGCAGTCATCACATGGCCCACTTGAGCATAGCGAGATTGCATATCTTCATTCGATTGGTCTACTAAGATATAAGCAGTCCTATGTCGTTGTTGTAATTGTTTACAAATATCATATACATATTGTTCACCGCCACCCCAAATTTTGGCGCCTACAACATTGATTATAGACATAGGTTCCTCCTATCATACACATATCAATACACAGTTAGTAGCATCTATTGATGTATACGAAATACTGGTTACATATACATCAATAGATATCATTGTTTAATTATACTACGACTTATTCATACTGTCCTCATGATTAATGAGCCACATAGTCAACAATGTCCAATCACGAGCATCATCCCCGTGATTATCAATAGGACGAATTGGCTCAACCGGTTTATAAGACGGTATGTTGCTTTCACCATAATCCATGCGAACATCACCCATCATATGCGGCGTAATCCACTGGTACGGCGTAACTAACGTGTCGGGCTGTTTATCAAACAAGGACGGCACAATGGAATAATATTCAAAACCCTTTGGTGCAATGGCTTCAATAATCGTAGGCATGAGGCTCATATGCGTGCCAATAGACGCTGTAATACTGTCCTTAGTGAAAGCAGGATGTTGCAATAGACCTACGGTACAGAATGTGTCGCGTAAGGTATAGTCCCGTTGAATTAAAGATGTATTATTCAAAGACCCAAATAGATTCGAGTGGTCACCAGTGACAACGAATAAACTATCAGGAAAAGCCTCTTTCATAGCATGCACAAAGTTAAAAATCGCCTTATCACTATAGCGATAGGTAGCCAATTCTTTATTACGTTTCTTGTTAGATTTCAGATTATCTCCAAGGTTCGGCATGACCTTTTCAGGATCATAATCTAATAAGGAATCCTCCATTTTATAAGGGCCATGATTGGATGTAGTGTAAATAAAATGGAATGTAGGATGTTCTAACGATTTGATTTCCTGTTCAATATGTTCTAAAAAGACATGGTCATAGACGCCTACCCAAGTTTTAGGAGCATGGGGACCACAAAATACAGAAGCGCTTTCTACGCGGTCAAAGCCTTGAGCCTTACCAAAGTGATTAAAGTTGCCGTACGACGCATTACCACCATACCAATAAATCGTATTATAGCCTAATCGTTTCATTTGAGCTGCCAAAGAGGTCGGCAACGGTTCATGCCAAAAGGCTTCCCGTTCGTTGATTTCCATACCCGCATCATAGACGCCGGATAAGAGACTTACAATGGATGGACGAGACACATTACCAGCAGGCAAGAAATTAGGTACTTGTGCCGTATGAGGATCATCTTTAAAATCCCATAAACCAGGACATATATTAAGCTCCTTATAAGGTTTATCAAGAGACCATTGCGGGATACTTTCACCAACAATAAAGAATATATGTTGTGGTTTATCAATACGAGGACCTGATGCAACGCGCTTGAATGCATGAAGCGGTGTATTCAAATCCTGCCAAGAATCTCTATATTCTTTAGGGACAATACGGTGAATCGCTTCATCAATGTCCTCAGCTGATGCGGTATATTCATCACGAAGCGGATGTTTTAGCACCGTTTCTAAGGCACATAGATCTGGCACTGTAGCACGAGCAAAGAATATATCCTCTTTTACCACTGTAGGAATCGTATCCCATTCTGGTTTATCATCATGTGATAAGGTTCCACCATAGCGGAACCAATAAAACCCTAAAACGGAGGCAGCCACAAGACCTATATTCCAAGCTACAGTAGGCCAAGTTCCTTCAATAGTTGGATATGGTATAGAAGGCAAGGATAAGAAGAAATCACCCATGTACCAGGATATAAATGTAATAGGAATCAAGCCTAAAATGACGAGAATTCCTCGATCTTGATTAAAGAATACATCAATCAAATTACGTTTCTCTGCATGATTTCCATAATGAACCATATAGTTATACGTATCATGGAAATGCTTATAAAAAATCATTTTTCCTGCAAAAGCTGCATATAATACACAGGAATAAATGGTTAATCCTACCAATCGTATAGTATCTTCTATTTGATGATACTCATCAAATAATAATGCAGGGAGCGTCACCAATACTAAGGGTAGTAAGAATACATAAGCATCAAAGTCCATACCCCACCAGAAGCCATAACGCAATGAACCTACTACAGATTTCCAGCGTCCCTTCCATGTGGGGTAAGGATTATAAACGATCATGAATATGATTCGAAAGATGGTGCTCAATATAGGAGCCCAAAGCATTAGTTTTATATTTTGTTGTAGGGATAGAAAAAATTGTTCACTCATTCATACTTCCATATCTACGTCAAGAACAATAATTCCCCATAGTAATCTACTATACTAAATTACTCATTATAATTGCCCATTAGATTTGTTTAAATAATATAATTTTACATATTTCGTCATGGTGTACATCATATGGTAGATAGATAATAGAAAACCTATTTTTCCATCTAATATGCCGCCTTGCAAAATATATATCTTAAAAAATGCCCATGTTGGACGCAATATAATATCCCCTAAAAAACTACAAGATTTCCCTTGTTCCTTGTACTTGTTGGCCGCTGCTGTAGTATATTTATTGAACTTTTCAAAGAACTGATGCCAGTTATCATAGGTGTAATGATACAATTTGCCTTCTAATGTATCTTGTGGATACGGACTGATAAAGGCTTCATGAACAGCACCTTCTACAGTGGCTCCCTCTCGAGGCATTAATCTCAAAACCTTATCAGGTCTTACTACGCCATGGGTTGCCTGATTGTGATGGAATAAATTATATCTTCGTAGCCAATACGCCTTCGGTTCACCTTGAATAGCTCGTTGAATAGACTTTGCTAACTCTTGTGATACACGTTCATCAGAATCAACAAATAGAATCCATTCACTCTGAGCTTGTGAAATACCAAAGCGTCGTTGTTGTGACCAATCTCCATTTAACGGATGCGGTATGACCTTTGCACCCAATCCAGTAGCGAGTGATACGGTTTGATCTGTACTACCATCATCGATAACTAGGATTTCATCAGCAAATTGAATACTTTTAATACAATCTACAATATGTTGTTCTTCATTGCGCGCTAAGATAATAGCCGTCACAGTACTCATAGATAATCCTTTAGCTTATAAATCAATTACATTTAATACATAAAAATGTGTAGTTTTTATTGAATACTATCCCCATGTTTGATACGCCATGCCGCAAGTTCGCGCATGTCTTTAATTACCTTACCATAGGCTTGAGGCATATTTGTGCCTTGTTCCATAAGTTTTCCATTGTTATCTAAATATAGTCTATGGTTAAAGACAAATTCCTCTTGTGTAAACAAGCTTGGTACCATGGCTTCATAGGTTTGACCAGGACGTCCCACAAGTTCTGCCAAGGTTGGAATGATTTGAATGCTCATGCCAAACGCATTAGGAGCAAGCCAGTCTTTATGAATGCCTCGACCATAGAAGATAATCGGAATGGTAGATGCCACATTAGGACTTACTTCACGAGCAAAGGTAAAGCGTTCGCTATGGTCCCCAGTGATAACAAAGAGCGCCGATGGATCTGCTTTTTCTTCGCTGGCGATAAACTCACCCATCACATGGTCTGCATACCAAATATGACCCATTTCGTTCAATTGCTTATCGGTTTCAGCGATTGTATCCGGCAAATGACCTTTTACCTTGTTCACATCATACCCTTCTTTAGCGACGTTAACGCTATATGGAGGATGATTAGATGTAGTCATGATTACGTTGAGGATTTTTTCCCCTCTATGTTGTTCCATATATGCGGAGATGGCTTTAAACATATCCTTATCCGCTACGCCCCACGCATTACTTTCATCGCTTGGCATTTCGGACGCATCATGGAATTCATCAAAGCCTTGAGATAAGGCGAAATTCTTAACATTTTGCCATGTGCTAAAGCCGCCGTACCAGAATACTGTTTTGTAACCTAGTTTTTTCATAACAGAACCAATGCCTAAGCCATATGGTTGTTTGAAACTTTCACCTTCGTAGTTAGGATATAAACCTGTATCAGACATACCAGTCAATAAACCGTTGATAGCAGGCATCGTACCTGTACCTTGAGCAAGTGCTAGCTGTGTACTCATCGCTTGAGGGCTAGCAGCATATTTACGGCCTTGTTCAACGAGGTAGGCACCAGGTTCGTTGTATTCACCGAGGAATGGCCACAAACCATAAGATTCACCAAGAACGATGTTAATAGATTGCGGTTGCTCTGCTAAACGTTGGGTTGTAATCGTTCTTGTGAAAGAACCATCAAAATCCTTACCGTTAAACTTACCGCCGATGGCACTAATTTTTTCACTCAATTCTTGAGGTGTTAAATTGATGACCTCAAGCTCATCTGCACGCTTTGCAATGCTTTTAACGCGATAGAGAGCCTGCACATCATCAAGGATGGTTTCATTTAATAGATTAGAACTGAGACGCGCCGCACTTTCCCAGTTGATGGAATTTGTATAGTTAAAAGCACCACCAAATCTAAAGAATAGTCCTAGTACGCCAATAACTACAGTCAATCCAATGCCTGTAATCCATTGCGTTTTCTTCGTCTTAGGATACCACGTAGTACAAACTAGTTGAGTATTAGCGTAATCGCTATATTTCTTTGTACCCCACGCCAAGAAACGAACGAGGAACCAACAAAGGGCGGCACTCAACACAACAGCACCTACGATGTACATCAACGCATTATATTCATTGATGGCTGTATTGATAATGGCGCCGATATCATCGTTCTTACCATTAATGAGCATCGCATTGTAGGAGGAGTTAAAAATTTTATAGAACGGAATACGTCCCAAGAAAAGGAATGTTAACAGTACCGTTGCAATAGAATAGATAACCTGTTTAATGCGCAAGGATGGCCATTTTGGTACAAAGGTATGCACCAATGTGCCTCCTAAAAAGCCCAATAAACACAAAGAACCAACGGTCTTGAGGCTCAATCTAAAGCCTAGCCATAAGGACGTAAGGATATTTTCCATCGTCACAGATGCTAGCTGTGATTGGAATACTGCAAGAAACACGATTCTAAATGCAGTCAACAAAGCAGAGAAAAAGATAAATACCTTAATCTCTGTCTTTATGCCTTCAAATAATCGTTGCCATCGGTTCATCATTAACCCCTAACTGTTCGTTCATATAACGTAACTACTCTATACTACCTAACTGTAATTATGTTGGATATTTCTTACATTTAGGTCCCTTACATCGCTTGCATTTACCGCATCCGCGGTCGATAGTCCCTGCACTGGCTGATTTCTCAGCACTAGTACTCTCCTGAGCCTTCTTAGAGGCTTTACTATTCCATACGGAAACTATCGTTTCTACTTTTTTTCGGATCCATCCTTTTTGGATTTTTTATCCTTTTTCTTGTCTTTTTTCTTATCTTTTTTACTGAAAGTGTCAGCTAAAAAGACTGTTTTTAACTTGTCATTTAAGACTTTAAGCTTCTTTTCAGCCTTGTCTTTCTTTTTCTTTAATTTATCTTCAGACTTAGAATGTTTATCTTCCTTAGACTTTTTAAATTTTTTGTCCTTTTTATCCTCTTTAGACTTCTTGTCATCCTTAGATTTCTTGCCTTCTTTAGATTTCTTTTCGTCTTTGGATTTTTTGTGGTCCTTAGATTTATTAGACTTTTCGTCAGTCCCATTGATACGCGCCCATTCATCATCTACGCGTTTCAATTGCTTTTTAAGAAGCTTTTCCATCTTCTTATTAGCTTTATCTGAATCCAAGCCAGCTTTGCCGAATAACAAAGCATTTACCGCTGTATATGGATCAATAGCGGATAAATCATCTTCGTCCTCATCCATATCATCATCGAATTCATCATTTGAGGATTTATGTTTATTGTCTTCATCCAAGTGATGAACTTCTAAACCTTCAACGCCATCTAGTGGATTGACATCCATATGCTCTACAAGCGCTTCATCAAGGTCAGACATCTCATGTTTGGAACTTTCACCAGAACCTGTAAAAAGACCACCCATAGAATGTAATTCATTCAATTTAATATGGTTCATGCCCACTGTAGAATCGTGCTGTGCAGGAATATCGGATAATTGAACCTGTTCCATAGCGTACACATCGTTATTATGGCTAGCACCCTTACCAAGATATGATTTATCAGCAATGATGATATCATCTTGATCGTCGCCTAACACATTGCCAAATAAATCCTCTTCAAGAGAATCATAGGTATGCAACATGGACATTCGTTTTTGAACCTCTTCAATTTGATTCCATAAATCTACGAGAGAGGATGTGTAATAAACGCGTTCCTTAACCTCTAAATAAGCTTGGTAAACGATAGCCAATTCAGACTCGTTGAGTCCCTCTTCGGCACCGATTTCTTCTATCATTTGTTGGATCTGTTGATCTCGATCATAACGTTTAATTAAGGCCTTGCGAATACGTTCAATCAATGCTGTATCGATGATTTCCACGGGTACCTCCAGTCTTCAATACACTCAGCCCTATCCACTAACTTAGTGCATACGAATCAATGTATAGAACCATAAAAAATAATTTGATTTTATAATCTCTAATATATTATTATAGCAGAATTTATCTGCTTTTTCCTTAATAATCTAAGTGAAAGTTCCTTAAAAATAGAATAAAACCTCAATTTGAATGATGTCCTAGTCGTACAAATTTAGAACCACTAAAACAAGCCTTCAACATTGAGGTTTCTTACATGCTTTTTACATACTAAAATAAATGAAATTAAAACATTAAAATAATCTGACAGAATATACTAAAACAAGTTAACGGAATACACTAAAATTCGTTCTTTTATATCACGCTCTTCAAAGAGATCACTACAATCAATGGGTTCTTCCTGTTCTAAACGGACATGATTATTCAAGAAGTTTTCTACCTCTTCGTTGACGTAGTAGAAAAATAGTTTAATCTCCCGCGGATGATGATACAGGGAATCAAAGATATTTCCTAGAACACGCTTAATCGTATGGAGCGCAAAGGGATTAAAGAAGAAACAACGATCTGCTTGGTCGGGTAATTCATAGAGCGCCGCATCACCATGCACAAAGCTCACACGGTTGCGAGCAGCTGGGCTTTCACCATTGATAAGAGCCCTTTCATAGAGTCGTTCATCGTATTCAATACCAATGGAGTGACAACCCGTTTGGTACGCCATAAAAATGCTAACACGGCCCTTGCCACTGCCATAATCGATGAGCGTATTTTTCTTGCGAATATGACCGCTATTTGCCAAGCGCTCTAGCACACAATAATCCGTCGGCTCGTAAGGATGATGCTCCGTATCAGACCGACTATCATCGCGGCCTGCTGTTTTTATTTGTAAAACCTGTTCCCATTCCTGTTCACTTGTCATATATCTAATCCCATCATGAGTTACCAATTGTATGACCTATTTCAATACTAAAGTTGATATATATACTATACCCTTATTAGAGTCATATTTACAAATTAAAGGCAGTCATATATTATATTAATTAAGGAAATCAATAGTTCTAACATTTTAATGAATCCAAACAGAAAATAGGGTTGCCGCCTTGCTTTTCTGTGCTAGTTACTGGCGAAAGTATCTATCTAGCCACTTGCAGATGTAGTGACACAACAAAAGCACCTATAATAGGTGCTTTTGTTGTATTTAAACACGTATCGATGCCAATATGGTATACTAAAGAGTAATATTTTAATATTCTCATGTGCAGAATTATATAAAAAGGAGTATCTATTTACATGGACAGTGATCTGACCTTAGATTTTATAATTATCGTCGTATTAATCATAGCAAACGGCTTATTTTCTATGACGGAATTGGCCATCGTCAATGCTAAAAAACGTAAACTCGAAGAAATGGCAGAGGCAGGCAATGAGCGTGCTAAAAAAGCCTTTGAATTAGCAGAGAATCCAAATAATATGTTTTCTACTATTCAAATTGGTATTACTCTCGTTGGTATTTTAACTGGTTTATATTCTGGTGCGACCTTCTCTGGTCCATTAGAAGAGATTTTAGTAGCTAATATTCCAAGTATTGAGCCCTATGCAGCATCCATTAGCTCCTTACTCATCGTTGCTATCATCACCTATTTATCCCTCGTTATTGGCGAACTCGTGCCAAAACGATTGGCTTTAAATAGTCCTGAAAGCATCGCCGTAGTAGTAGCAAAACCGATTTATTGGTTGTCTGTAGCATTGAAACCTATCGTTAGCTTCCTCGGCGTTTCCACAGAATTCCTCTTAAAATTACTAGGCGTGACTGTGAAAGAAGAGGCTCCTGTTACAGAGTCTGAAATTAACAAGATGCTCACCGAAGGCGTTGCCATGGGTGCGTATGAAGAAGAGGAACCTATCCTCGTGGAAAATATCTTCCACCTAGCAGATATGAACGCTGGTGACATCATGACACCTCGTACACAGCTTAAATGGATCGACCTTAATGGCACAGAGGACGAAATTATGGAAGTCCTCAAAAATGCCAACCATTACCGCATCCCTGTAGGTACCGATTCCTTAGATGAATTAAAAGGTCTCATTACCGTATCTGACGTATTAGTTCAAATTATGCAACGTCCTAGCGAACGCTCTATTCATGATATTATTGAATCTTGTTTGAAAGAACCATTACTCATTCCAGAATCCATTACACTCATGAAATTGTTGAATGTACTCCGTACAGAAGGCGTCCATGAAACGATCGTTCTCGACGAGTATGGCGGTTTTAGCGGTCTTGTAACATTACATGATATTATGGAAGAAATCGTAGGTCTCATGCCTTCCGGTGAAGAAGAAATCAAGGAAGAAGAAAATAAAATCATCGAACGTGAAGACGGTTCCTGGCTTGTAGATGGCCTTCTTGACGTAGACGAATTCAAAGAATTCTTCCATATCGATGAAGAATTACCAGGCGAAGAAAAAGACTTGTACAAAACAATGGGCGGTCTCTTAAACGTTCTCTTTGGTCGCATTCCAAAAGAATTAGACAAAGCTAAATGGAATGGCTATACCTTTGAAGTGGTAGATATGGATAATACTCGTATCGATAAAATTCTTGTAACCTATGAAGAACCTATTGTAGTACAAGAAACAGAAGAAAAAGAATAATACCTACTAGCTCATAGACTTATGAGCATTGTAAATTTATAAAGAGTGAGTTCTCCAGTGTAGGACTCACTTTTTTGTATACCCCCTAGCCGTTTACATATAAATATAGTATTATTAAATTGTATAAAATATATAATTAAATCTAATAGAGCTATTATCTAACATAACTCTAATGGCTAAATTAGAGTTACTTTCATAAAATATATCGTCCTATGATTACTCATGTGTAGTTCTGTGTCATAGGGCTTATGTGTGGTATAAAGGAGAGATTCTATGAATCAAAAAGTCATAGCAACCATAGGAGCCCTTTTAATAGGAACTGCTATAATCAGTGGTTGCGGATCTGAAAAGCAATCTGAGGATACGAGCCTCAAGGTGCGCACCATCACCATCGGTGAAGAATCTGGTACTACTAGTGCTGGCTATGCAGGCACTATCCATAATAAAACGGAAACAAACTTAGCCTTTCAAATTGGGGGTCGCGTCATCAACAAATTTATCAATGTCGGTGATGTGGTGCAAGCAGGCCAAGTAATTGCTCAAATTAATGGTTCAGATACATCAGCTCAAGTACAAAATGCTGAGGGTGCTGTGAAAGCTGCTCAATCGGCCTATGAATTAGCAGAAACTAATGCGAAACGATATCGCGAGCTCTACGCGCAACAAGCGATTAGTAAGTTGCAATTAGACCAAGCAGAAAACCAATTGAATGCCACATCTGCTCAATTACAACAAGCACAGGCTAGCCTCAATTTGAGTAGCAATCAAAATAGCTATACTAATTTGACTGCCCCTGATACAGGTATTATTACAGCTTTCAATATTGAAGCAGGCCAAGTCGTAGCTGCTGGTCAAAACGTTGGCACCTTAGCGGCTGGTCGCGACCCAGAAGCAGTCATTGCCCTTCCTGAGCAAGAATTGACCAAGGTTCATGTGGGAAGCCCTGCCACTATTACATTCTGGGCTCTACCTGATGTAACCGTGCAAGGCGTGGTCCGTGAAATTTCACCAGTTCCTGACCCTGTAGCGAGAACGTATACCGTAAAAATTACCTTACAAAATCCTCCAAAAGAGGTACAGCTAGGCATGACGATTAATGCTAATCTATCTACTACAGATAGCACCAATATTTCCATTCCGTTAACGGCTCTTGTAAAAGACTCTAATGGCAATAATGCAGTGTATATCATTCGAGATAAAAAGGCTCATCTCGTGCCGATTAAGACCGGTGAGTTTGGTAAGAACTCCGTCATCGTCACATCTGGTTTAGCTAAGGGTGACATTGTCATCACCGCAGGTACCCAACAATTACAAGAAGGGACGGCGGTGAGTCAATGAAACAATTTAACTTAGCCGAATGGGCCCTCAAACATAAGTCCATTATCTACTACTTTATGGCTGTGCTCCTCACCTTTGGTATCTTCTCATACAACCACATGGGCCGTATGGAAGACCCAGACTTTACAATGCGCACCATGGTAGTCGGCGTTGCTTGGCCGGGGGCTTCCCCACAAGAAATGTCGGATCAGGTAACAGACAAATTAGAAGAAAAACTGCGCGACCTACCTGGCGTCGATTATACAAAATCTTTCACAGATGGCAGCAAATCAGTTATTTATATTAATCTGAAAGAAAATCTACCATCCGATAAAATCCGTCCCGCTTGGGAAGAAGCGCGGAACATGATCAACGACGAATGGAAGTCATTACCACAAGGCGTTCAAGGACCGACCATCAACGACAGATTCGATGATGTATACGGCATTATCTACGCTATTAGTGGCGATGAATTCTCATACGAAGAAAAGCGTCAACAAGCAGAAGACTTAAAACGTCAGTTGTTATCTGTTCCAAACGTTAAGAAAATCAGCCTCATTGGGGTTCAACAACAAACCCTTAATGTAACGATTAATAAGGATAAATTAGCATCCTATAAAATCAGTACACAACATCTATTAACGGCTATCAAACAGCAAAGTATGATGGTTCCAGCTGGTATGATTACGACGGATACGAATAATGTATATCTACGCGTGAATGGTCTATTCGATAGTCCGCAAGCCGTACAAGATATGCCAATTCGTATCAATAATCAAACCTTGCGACTCGGCGACATGGCTGATGTAACCATGACCTACCAAGATCCTAGCAATCCTCAATTCTACTATGAAGGCAAGCCAGCTATCGGTATTGCCATCTCCATGGATGCAGGTGGCAATAATATAGAATTTGGTGAAGCTATCGATAAAAAGCTAGCAGAATTGAAGAAAACCATCCCTGCAGGCCTTGAGCTCGATCAAGTATCAAATCAGCCACATATTGTTAAGGAATCCATTGGCGATTTCTCTCAATCTCTATTTGAAGCTATCGCCATCGTATTGCTCGTAAGCTTTGCATCCCTTGGCTTGCGAACAGGTGTTGTAGTAGCCCTCACGATTCCAGTCGTTGTGTCTACTACATTTATTTTGATGTATGAAAGTGGCATTTATCTGCACAAGGTTAGTCTAGGTGCATTAATACTGGCTCTAGGCCTCCTCGTAGACGATGCCATCATCGTTGTAGAAATGATGAGCGTTAAGCTCGAAGAAGGTTGGGGACACTTTAGATCTGCAACCTTTGCTTACCAATCGACAGCGTTCCCTATGCTATCGGGTACGCTCATTACCTGTGCAGGCTTCTTGCCATTAGCACTCGCAGAAGGTATGGTAGCCGAGTTTACAAAATCTCTATCCATTGTTGTATTTATGGCGCTCATCCTATCTTGGTTCGCCTCTGTTCTCGTCAGCCCTGTTCTCGGTTATAAAATCATCGAAAACAAGGCTCCAAAACCTGAATCAGAATGGACTAAACGAGACCATATCATGCACAAGCTCAGTGTTACATTCTATGACAAGTTTGAAAGACTGTTACATTGGGCCTTAGGTCATCATAAGGTAGTATTACTCATCACCTTAGGTGCCTTTGTATTATCCCTACTTTCACTACCATTGATCAAACAGGAATTTTTCCCATCATCAACGCGTAATGAAATCATAGTATCCATGCAATTCCCTCAAAGTTCGTCCATCGAATATACTGCAAACCAAGCTAAAATTATCGACGAACATTTACAAGGTAACGAACATATTTCAACCTTTACATCTTACATCGGACAAGGTTCTCCACGTTTCGTCCTCACCTTGGAACCGGAATTGCAACGGAACAATTTCTTGCAATATGTAATCGTCACAAAATCCTTAGAGGACCGCGATAAACTATACAATGAATTGACGCCATACTTAAATGAAGAATTCCCATCTGCCCTCGTAAATACGCAGTTCTTACAAATTGGTCCACCATCCAAATATCCAGTTATGCTCCGCGTTTCTGGACCTGATCAAAAGGTGGTAAAAGAAATTGCCAACAAGGTAAAAGATAAGATGCAAGGCGATAAGGATTTGCATAACATAGCCTTTGACTGGCCAGATACGGAACCAGTAGCCAATATTCATATCGATCCTAACAAAGCTCGCTTACTCGGTATCGATAGCTATGCCGTATCCTTACACTTGCAAAGTTTATTATCCGGTACAAAATCTGGAGAATACTACGAAGGTAACCAAACAATTCCTGTGACATTCCGCTTAGGAGATAATGAACAACACAACTTAAGTGCTCTGTCCTCCTTACCAATTCAAACAGGCAATGGTTCCTATGTACCGCTTAGCCAAATTGCAACCATCACCATGACCCAAGAGGATGGTATCATCTGGCATCGCAACATGATGCCAACCATCAGCATTCACGCTAATGTAAATGCTGGCGTCCTAGGCAATGCGAAAACAAAAGAGGTATATAAATCCTTACAAGACATTCGCGATTCCTTGCCTACAGGATATACCATTGAACTTGATGGGGCAGCTGAAAAGAGCGTAACAGCTGTACAAAATCTGTTAACACCAATGCCGATTATGCTCTTTGTGATCATGACAATCCTCATGTTCCAATTAAAGCGTATCGCCCTCATGTTTATGGCCTTGCTCACAGCGCCTCTCGGATTAATCGGCGTCGTATTAGCTCTGAATATTACGAGAACGCCATTGGGCTTTATGGCTATTCTGGGTATCATCGCCCTTTCGGGTATGATCATCCGTAACTCCATTATCTTGTTAGACCAAATCGAAATCCACAAAGCAGAAGGTCAAGAACCTCGTGAAGCGATTATCAACTCCGCTACACTTCGTTTCCGCCCTATCATGCTCACTGCTATCGCAGCGATTTTAGGCATGATTCCTCTTATGGGATCTGTATTCTGGAGCCCACTTGCCATCGCCTTTAGCGGCGGCCTACTAGTGGCAACAATTCTAACACTTATCGTATTACCAGTCATGTATGCAACATGGTATAAGATAAAATAGGTACAATCGCCCAATAAAAGCTATGATTCATTAGTACCTTTATTTTCTAAATAAAAATCCCCTATTCTTTGTTAAAGCTATCTTGCTTACACATTGATTAGGGGATTTCTTTTATACATGGCTAACATATAAAAAAATAGCAAGGCTTTAACCCTGCTATTTTTTACTTATTAAACTACAACAGCTGTACCATTGCATGTAATCATGAGCATGCCGTTTTGTGCACCTACTGTACTATATTGAAAGGATACGCCAATAATAGCATTAGCACCCAATTTAGAAGCGCGTTGAGACATTTCATCGAGGGCTGCTTGGCGGGCACTCATCAAAGAATCTTCATAGCTACCGCTACGGCCACCAACAATATCGCGAATACCAGACATAAAGTCTTTCACAAAGTTACGGCCTTCTACGACCTCACCAAATACAATACCTTTGTACTCTTGTACAGGTTTGTTTTCAATATGCATAGTTGTAGTAATAATCATAATTGTATCCTCTCTAATTGACTACAATATATTTTGATTAATTATAACAAGGCTTTCACAGAAATACAATAACCAAAAAAGACCTGTTCACTATTTCATAATGAACAGGTCTAATTATGTTATTATTTATCGAAATCGCGGTCTAGGTTAACTTCTTTCAATGGAACAAGTTTTGTTTTCTTGATGTATTTGTAACCTAAGTATACTGCGAAGAAGATTGGCAATCCGATGTACGCAACGGATACTCCATACCAGTCGATTGTATCGCCTGTGAAAGCGGAGTAGTTTTGACCAGCGATAATGATGACGCAAAGAATGAACGCCAAGATTGGACCCACTGGGAATAACCATGCTTTGTAAGGCAATTCACTAAGATCTCTACCTTGTGCAATGAAGGCACGGCGGAAGCGATAGTGAGAAACAGCGATACCAACCCATGCGATGAAACCGCAAAGACCGGAAATATTAACAATCCATGTATATGCAGTACCTTCGCCGATAAAGCTTGTAAGAAATGCAAATAAACCGATTGCTGTAGTTAAGATTAACGCTGGCACTGGAACACCACGTTTATTAAGCTTACCGAAGATTTTTGGTGCTTGTCCTTCTTTAGCAAGTGCGTACAGCATACGCGTAGAAGAATAGAGACCAGAGTTACCAGCACTGAGTACTGCCGTTAAGATGATAGCATTGATAAAGCTAGCAGCAAAGGCAAAACCAAAGCGGTCGAATACGAGTGTAAATGGAGAAATAGATACATTCTCTACACTAGAATTCAATAGGTTTGGATCAGTGTACGGAATTAAGAAACCGATAACTATGAAAGCACCGATATAGAACAATAGAATACGCCAGAAGATTGTATTAATCGCTTTTGGCACGTTCTTTTCAGGGTCTTCTGCTTCACCAGCAGCTACGCCGATAAGCTCAGTACCTTGGAAGGAGAAACCAGCCACCATGAAGATAGCGAGGATAGATTCCCAACCACCTACGAATGGCGCTTCCCCTATTGTCCAGTTCGCAAATCCTGGAGATGTGCCTCCAATGCCAAAGATAAGCATAAAGCCACAGAACAGGAATACGAATACAGTAATAACCTTGATGCTAGAGAATACATATTCACTTTCACCAAAGGAACGTGTGGATAAATAGTTCAAGCCGAATAAAACGAGCAAGAACAGAGCAGACCATACAATGGCAGGCACATCAGGGAACCAGTATTTCATGATAAGTGCCCCTGCTAAAACTTCAGCAGCCAATGTAATAGCCCAGTTAAACCAGTAGTTCCAACCTAAAGCAAAACCAAAGGCAGGGTCTACATAGCGTTTTGCATAGGTCCCGAAGGAACCTGGAATCGGCAAGTACGTCGCCATTTCACCAAGAGATGTCATGAGGAAGTACACCATGATACCGATAAGACCGTAAGCTACAAGCGCACCACCTGGGCCTGCTGTACTTACCACTTCACCACCAGCTACGAATAAGCCTGTACCGATGGCGCCACCTAAAGCGATCATATTCATATGACGCGCCTTTAGGGAACGTTTTAAATGTTGATCTTTATTAGAGGTAAACTCTACATTATTATTTTGATTTTCAGCCATGGGTCACCTCTTATAAATCTAAATTACGCACATATTTTGCGTTATCTTCAATAAATTTACGACGAGGTTCTACCTTATCGCCCATGAGAACCGTAAAGATTTTGTCAGCTTCGATAGAATCCTCTAAGCTAACTTGTAAAATCGTACGGTTTTCAGGGTTCATTGTAGTTTCCCATAATTGTTCAGGATTCATTTCACCTAAACCTTTGTAACGTTGGATTGTAATACCATCGCGGCCTACTTCATCAAGTTTAGCTGTAAGCTCTGCATCAGAGTATACATACCAGTGGGACTTGCCCTTCTTGATTTGGTACAAAGGTGGTTGAGCAATGTAGATATGACCTTCCTCTACCAATGGTTTCATATAACGGTAGAAGAATGTTAATAACAAGGTACGGATATGAGCACCATCAACGTCCGCATCTGTCATGATAATAATCTTGTTATAACGAGATTTAGTAATATCGAATTCTTCACCAATGCCAGTACCGAAAGCAGTAATCATGGAACGAATTTCGTTATTCGCTAAAATCTTATCAAGGCGCGCTTTTTCTACGTTAAGGATTTTACCACGTAATGGCAAAATTGCTTGGTAACGACGGTCACGACCTTGTTTTGCAGAACCGCCCGCAGAGTCACCTTCGACTAAATAAATTTCAGTCATAGATGTATCTTTTTCGGAGCAATCTGCCAATTTACCAGGAAGGCTAGATACTTCTAAGGCATTTTTACGGCGAGTTAAGTCGCGAGCTTTACGAGCTGCTTCACGAGCACGGCTTGCCATGGTTGCTTTTTCAATGATTTTCTTCGCATCTTGCGGATGTTCTTCGAAGAATGTTCTAAGACCTTCAGATACGATAACATCTGTAATACCTTTAACTTCGCTATTGCCAAGTTTAGTTTTTGTTTGGCCTTCAAATTGAGGTTCCAATACTTTTACAGATACAACAGCTGTCAAACCTTCACGTACGTCTTCACCGGAAAGGTTGGACTCATTTTCCTTGATCAAGCCAGATTTACGGCCATAATCATTGAGGGTACGAGTCAAAGCAGCACGGAAACCAGAAAGGTGAGTACCACCGTCAACAGTATTGATATTATTTACGAAGGACAACAAGTTTTCGCTATAGCTATCGTTATATTGCAATGCTACGTCTACAACTACGTCGTCTTTTGTATTTTCAATGTAAATTACAGTTGGGTTTACTACTTCTTTATTTTCGTTCAAGAAGGTAATGAAGGAACTCAAACCACCTTCATAGTGGAAGCTTTCAACACGCGGTTCCTCTTGGCGCAAATCACTCAATGTAATGCGAAGACCTTTATTAAGGAATGCCAATTCTTGTAAACGAATTTTCAATGTATCAAAGTTGAATACAGTAGTTTCAAAGATTTCAGCATCTGGCTTGAAGATAACAGTAGTACCAGTACCTTCTGCTTTACCGATTTCATGTAACTCAGAAGTTTTATGACCACGCGCAAAGGAAATCTCTTGAACGATACCATTTTGAGATACTTGAACCTTAGTCCATTCACTCAACGCATTTACTACGGAAATACCTACGCCGTGAAGGCCACCAGAAACCTTGTAGCCGCCACCGCCAAATTTACCGCCAGCATGCAATTTTGTTAATACTAACTCTACAGCAGACATACCGGATTCATGCATCCCTGTAGGGATACCACGACCATCATCGACAACAGTAATACTATTATCTTTATTAATGGATACTTCGATATGTGTAGCGTAACCTGCGAGCGCTTCGTCAACAGAGTTATCTACTACTTCATAAACGAGGTGATGTAAACCGCGAATGGACGTACTACCAATGTACATACCAGGGCGTTTACGTACCGCGTCAAGACCCTCGAGAACCTGTATATTCTGAGCGCCATAATTTTCTTCAGGCATGAAACAAACTCCTCCTAACAATCTATCACACTGTACTGGATTGAAATTTGGTACAACACATGTACAGAATAAATCTTATCTCTTTATTATACTATAAAACTCGTCAATTCGTCTCATTAAAGTCTTAATGCTAATACCAGATCCATAAACGCAATCATCAGTGACCACATAGGTCTTGATCTGCTCCTCTGGTACCATGGCGATATACTCTAAGCTTTCATAGTGATGAATAGGACTTTTATGGGATTTTCCGCCCTTGGCGTGCACCATGGTAATGATGGATTCAATCGGTACGGAAACGGTATCCCCAATATGAACGTACATAGGAATGCCCCCTCTACTTTTCTAATGTCCCATTTAATGAATCAATTTTCCGCTGTTCCTCTTCAGCAAGGAACTTAGATCGATATTTGTTGCACAAATTAATAACGTGCTGATCCGTTAACTCATCAGGCTTTTTGTGCGTAATGAGCATGGCCACCATATACATATGACGGCGATTGATGGACCCTTTGTAAATTTTATCTAAGTAAAAGTATATAGATTCCCGCATGGCTTCTGCAAAATCTGGGAAGGTACACTGTATGAATTGCTGACAGTCGCTGTATTTAAAGTACGGATATTTACGAATGACAGACTTAATATCCTTAATATGTTTTCGATGCAATTCATATTCACAGGTCGGACATATATCCCGTTTAGATTGCATATGCATGCCACATCGACTACAACGATGATATCCATGCTGCTCTAAATAAATTTCACGCTTTCGTGCCGTTATTTGTACTTTTCTGAAAGCAGCTCGTAATTCTTCGTTATCCGTTTGTTCTAAAGACTTATCGATGGCTTCTACGTCTTCTTTTGAAAGCACGATGTCTGCAAAATTAATTCTTTTTGTAATAATCTGTTCATCAGGCAGCGAAATCGATGTATCAGTATTTGCTTTCACATAGCTCTGACGTTTCATAATAAAGCGAATATCGGTGATGACCTCTTGGCGGTAATACTTGTTTATGGCCTCAATGATACGTCGTTTTTGCATCTGTAGTTCCTGCATCCACATGGAATTATCTGCACTGATAACCATATCTGGCGGCTTGATAGACACAATTTTTGTATGCTCCGCTATAACATCGCCCACTACATCACGCCACTTGTGAACGAGGGTATTTAATTTATATTGTTCCAGTAAATTCAGTTTTGATAAGGCCTTTGGTAAACAAAGATCAAGGCTGTCCATACTGAACCTTTCCTCCTTCACAAGAAATAAATTGAACCGATTTTAAATCTTTAAAATCATGAATATCTGTAGTAGTAATAAATGTTTGAATGCGTTTATGAATAAACTGCAATAAATTCGCTCGTCTCGACTCATCAAGTTCGCTCAATACATCATCTAGTAGCAGAACTGGATATTCCCCAACCTCGGACTTAATAAACTCAAGCTCGCTCAACTTTAAGGACAATACAGCTGTTCGTTGCTGCCCTTGAGATCCAAATTTCTTTAAATCCATCGCATCAGAGAAAAATCTAAGATCATCGCGGTGAGGACCTACGCTGGTGGTCATCCGATGACGATCCTGTGGCAATGCTGCTTTAATGCGCTCGTAAAAACCTTCCTTTGTATACTCTAATGAACCATTGTCCATATAAGGCTGTTCATAACCGATGGTCAAATTCTCAAGACCACCCGTCAATTTACGGTTCATCAAGTCGATGAGAAGATTGATTTTCTTCAAGCTTTCTAACCGTTTCTTTACGATAAAACTCGCCATATCGGCTAATTGCAAATCCCATTCTTCAAGAGGAATGTTCTGCTTACCTCTATATTCTTTAAGGATCGCATTGCGCTGCTGTAATAACCGATTATACTGCATCAACTGATGATAATAGGTAGCACTCGTCTGAGAGATTTCCATATCTAGAAAACGTCTACGTCCCGACGGCGTTCCTTTGATGAGCTGTAAATCCTCTGGACAGAAGATAACTGTATTTAATGTACCTATCAGTTCTTTCTGAGATATTTTAGTATCGTTTAACCGAATATCCTTAGGACCTTGGCGGAATAACTTAATATTTACCTTTTGAGGTGTATCCTTTTTCTCGAACTTAACAACAATACCTGCTTCCTCAGCATTGAACATGAGCATATCCGATGTATCGTTGGTCCGATGGCTTTTACCAATGGTACCAACATAAATCGATTCGAGAATATTCGTCTTACCAGCCCCATTGGTGCCGTGCAAAACGATAATCTCCGGATTAAACTGAATCGTTACATCCTTGTAATTACGAAACTGGAATAATTGCAGTGAGTCAATTCTCACCGATTATGCCTCCTCTTGAGTAATCACGAGATCTACATCGAGACCTTCACAAGAAATCACGTCCCCAACGCGACACTTCTTGCGTTTTTCTGTGACAACTTGACCATTCAAAGTAAGGATGCCTTCATCGATAAAGGATTTGATTTGACCACCCGTTTCGATAATGCCTTCTAACTTCAACAACTGATCAATTTGAATGTACTCCGTATGAATGGGTACCTGCTGTTGCTCTTTCATAACGTCCTCCTATAGTGGACAAATTATAACTATATTGGAATTAGGTAACGATGACTTTTAATCATCATTACCTAATATATATCTGTATATTAATACAATAAAATATACAGAATATTGATATTTTTATCAACACATAGATAGTAGATATCAACATTTAATATTATTTAGTACCAGAGTACAGGTTGCTCGCTGAGCATTTTCCTTCAGAAAATTGCACGCTCCGACCAAAGTGATGTGTGGCTGGAACCCAAAGCACAGTTCTTCACTGTGGATTTTCTTAGATAACTTTATTATCTAGAAAATCTTACGTTCAGAACAAAGCGATGCAGTGTCACTGTCGTCGCAAGCTCCTCCATTGACTACTGCCCTGCTTTAAGCGTTCGTACGAACTGGTGTTACTACGTATGTATAGTTCGGATTATTGTCTTGGCGAATGACTACTGGACCATTTTGTTTTAAGAACAAGTGGATGTTGTCGCCTGTGCTGTGACGCAAGATGTCAGAGATGTAGCGACCGTTAAAGGAGATTGTGAATGGTGTACCTTTAAATTCAACAGCTACGTCTTCTTTTGCCATACCAATTTCAGTATTTTGAGTAGACAATGTTACATTACTTTCAGCCCAATCATAACGAATTACGTTATAGCTGATATCTTTAGCTAATAAGGATACGCGGTCAACAGCACCAGCGAATTCGCGGCGGTCAATAACAGCGCTAGAGTCGAATTGGGAAGGAATAACCTTTTCATATTCAGGATATGTGCCTTCAATTAAACGAGAAATAATGTAAATCGATTCAAAGTTGAACACGATTTGTGTGCGATTCCAAATGATGTTGATCATGGCTGGATTATCTGTTGGTAACAAACGAGATACTTCAGCCAACGTTTTTGTAGGAATGATAGCGCGCATTGGCGTAGTTGCTGGTTCATCAATGGTAATTTTCTTAACAGCCATGCGGTGTGTATCAGTAGCAACCATAGTGACTTCATTTTCTTTAATTTCAAGAAGAGCACCAGTAAATACAGGGCGGTCTTCATCTGTTGCAGCTGCGTAGTTTGTTAAATCGATGAGTTCTTTCATAGCAAAGCTATCAATGTTTACATGATCTTGGTCGTGAATTTGTTCAACCAAAGAGAAATCATCTGGATGCAATGTTACGAGGTTGAATTCGGAAGAGCCGGATGTGATTGTTAAAGAATTTCCGTCCTCTGGTTTGTAAAGTTCGATTGTATCGCCAGGTAATTTGCGAATTAATTCTTGGAAGTATCGGGAACCTACTACTAATGTGCCAGGTTCTTTGATATCGCCGTCGATGGTTAAACGAATACCAAGTTCAAAGTCGTTACCTTGCAATTCTACTTGACCATTTTTTGTTGTCATGTAGATAGCACCTGGTAAGTTTGAACTTGTTTTATTTTGAGATACCTTTTGCAATACGTTGATTGCTTTTTGGAGATTTGCTTTAGGGAATGTAATATGCATATGTTACTCCTTTATGATTTCCATATAGTGTAGAAGCACTGATAACTACTTCTTTTGTTTGTAATATTCTATGTTTGCTATCGTAGATGCTCTATAGATATTCTGCGATAGATCTGTTTCTACTGGTTTTTTGATTGTTTGTTAGTTTTAGTAGTAGTAATAGTAGGGGCCTGTTCATATGTGTAAAAGTGAATTGGCGCTACTAACTGTGCGATTTCTCGGTTGTGTATAACTATGTTGATAGTTTGTAACCACTTATCCACATACTCACAGCAGAGTGCGGTTTTTAGGATATCCACAAAGTTACGCACAATATATCCACAGAGTTATCCACAGGTTGTTAATTTCTGTTTAATTTCAGAAATCATGTTCTTAGTTTCTTCGTTTCGTTCAATTTCCTTCGTAATTTTATCGTACGCATGGAGAATTGTTGTATGATCACGAGAGAAGGCTGCTGCGATTTGCGGATAACTTTCATTGATCATATCGCGGCATAGATACATGGCCACTTGGCGTGGGAATGCGAACTGTGCCTTACGCTTCTTGCCGAGCAAGTCTTGCTTTTTAATACTGAAATAAGAACTTACAAAATTCTGGATACTTTCAATAGTGACCATGTTCACCTCTTCGGTATGAACGAGGCCAGCCAAGGCTTGTTTAGTGTATTCTAGGTCGATAGATTCAAGACGTTGATCGATGGATGCGGTGCCGATTAATTTGGTGAAAGCACCTTGCAACACGCGGACATTTTCACTAAATTGTAACGCCACATAGTTGATGGAGTCATTATCGATACGGATAACGCGATTTTTCTTATATTCTCGTTCCAGCAAAGATCTAAAGATGGCAATGCGTGTTTCTAAATCTGGGTTTTCCATTGTAGCAATGTAGCCAGCTTGGAAACGAGAACGAAGACGGTCTTCGAACTGCTCCATATCGTTTGGCATCGTATCAGAAGTGAGGACGATTTGCTTGTTGTTATTTAATAACTCATTGAACGTATTAAATAGCTCAGTTTTCGTACTTTCACGACTTTCAAGGAACTGAATATCGTCAATCATGAGCACGTCGATGTTGCGGAATGTGTTGCGGAACAATTTACCTTGGTTACGTTGCAATGTTTCCACGAAAATGTTCATAAAGTTTTCGCTCGTAATGGACATAACCTTCATGTGTGGATGATTTTCCTTGATAGCGTTGCCGATGGCGTGCATCAAATGCGTTTTACCTAGACCTGAAGGACCATAGATAAAGAGCGGATTATAGTCGCCGCCTGGGAACTCAGCTACATTTTGAGCGGCCCCAAATGGAATGCGGTTCGCGTTGCCTGTAACGTAATTGTCAAAACGGTACGCTGGATTAAGGTTAGATAAGGATAAATCCACAGGTACATTATCAGACTGTAATGTAGGTGTTGTAGTTTCAACTGTTTTACTAGGCGCTACCATTGGCTCATCTGGAATATTCACAGGAGCTGGTGCACGGTCGATATAGACAGGCTCTTGATAGATTGGTTTATAGAACTCATCTTGTTGAGCTTTTTCCTCTACCACAGGCGGTAATGGCATCGGTGGAGCCACTACAGGTGCATCATCGATGAGACTTTCATCAACAAAGGTAGTATCTACACTCTCTTGATTGAAATCGAATAACACCATATCCCGATGGGAACCGATAACCGTAGTAATAGCATCCTGTAAAGCCTTGCTAATCTGCGGCTGCTGATCGATTAAGTTTTTAACAAATGTTTGCATGACCCCTATATGGATCGAATGACTGTCGAGAGACATGGGAATCAACGATGACGTGACGCGCAAGTACAACGCGTCAGGCAAATGTTGCATGTTCTTTTTCGCCTCTTGCAATATATGTTCCCATATATTATTCAAATCAAATGACTGCATGACGTGCCCCTTGTGTATAACTATTGCGATAAATGTGTATAACTTTAGGAATAATGTGTATAACTCTTGTGAAAGCTGTGGAAAAACCTGTTATTCCTGTGAATAACCTGTGCACAACCTGTGAATAAGTGAAAATAAAATTCTCTTCCAACCAGATAATAACTGACTTTATAGATTACACAGGTTAAAAGAGAAAAAATGTGGATAACCTCGAAAATTATCCATCAAAAACTTATAAAAATATATACTTTTTCCTAATTTCAGTTATGATTGTACCAAAAAATCACTAGTTTGTCATTTATTCTGTGGATAACTTTTGATTATCTGAAGGAGAAATGTTAATAACTCAGTAACTACCTCATCTTTTGTTCATCAATTACTTTTGGGGGAGGAATGAATGGAATTACAATTTGTATATGAACTATTTTTAACTAAGTAACGATGATCTATAAATCTAATTTTTATCCACTTATATTTATCTTTGTTTCTAGATTACTTTTAGGAAGAAATTGATACTAATTTTCTCGCTCCATTCTGACGCAAGTCGCTTAAAAATTAGTATCAATCCCCTTTCTAACAAAGATAGATAACTTTGTTAATAAATAATAACTATGGAAAAGTAATCTAGAAACTATCTAATCATCGTTACTAAACAATAAAATCCTGTTCATAAAACAAATTGTAATTACATATGGCGTAAAGGGAAAAGGGAGAAAAAAATATCTATTCATCCCCTCCTTCCAACTAGAGATCAAAACATAAATTTGTCTAATATAAAAAATATTAGAGTTGTGAGTTCTTGTGGTGCTGAATAATTGATGTTACGTTTACATCGTGTATTGGTGTGTAAGATGAAATTAGGGTTGTCTTAGGGAGGGAATATAGGGTCCTTTTGAGCGACTTTACGCGTCGTATGGAGCGATGAAGGAGCCCTATATTCCTCCCCCTGGAAACGTAACATCAATTATTGGATGAAATGTGTGAT